>QMCD01000649.1_pt1 | contig 23909 bp, 16 predicted proteins | sample 1821841 | NCBI WGS metagenome assembly QMCD01 (sample SAMN01991225, study PRJNA193472) | Termite gut metagenome, whole genome shotgun sequencing project. | isolation source: worker | host: Macrotermes natalensis | reverse complement strand
TAAGATAGTCTTCTTATCAGTTTCCTTCCCGGTAAGGCCATTGCCCCAGGCGCTCTCCGCCGTCCTTGTCCCCATGACCAGCTGGGTGAAAACTGCCCTGCTGGTGGTGAAAGGAATGGCGCCGGCAATTGCTTTTCCATGGTAATTCAGCACGCCGTTCTTAACGCTGGCATATACGGTTGCCTCGCCCATCATGGTAATCGCAAAGTCCTGCGGATATTGAATGGCCATGGGACCGATTACTCTGCTGGCCACATAATCAAAATACAGTTCATTGTCGATCGTGTTCAGAATCGCCGGATTAGCGGTGCCGGCCATATTCGCCAACGGACCGTTTTTAAGAAGCTCCGCCGCGCCGGTCAGATACATATCCCGCCAGGTTCCTGCTTCGCATGTGAAGCCCATCTGCTGATAGAGGCGCGACAGCAGCTCCCGGTTTAAGGTGCTGGGATTGCTGAAAACAAGGTGTTTGCCGATTTCTGCCGCAAAACGATAATCTTCCTCATATTGCTTAATGTCTTTCTGCAAAGTGGATTTGATGAGGCGATAGGCCTGATCTTCCCCGATCTCATCCATATATCGCCGCGCCGTTTGCTCGGGCGGCAGCGGATTGAGGTTGGCCGGGTTCATGTCATACCAGCCCAGATACTTCTGGTAGATGGCGCGCACGTCATGGCTGATTGTTCCGTAATAACCCCGGTTATGCCACTGTGCTTTTAAGAGGTCGGGCAGGAAATTTGCTTTGTCAAATTCAGCGGCAATCTCCAGCATCGTATAGCCTTTATTGATGAGCCTGACCGTCTGGTCGTGGAGATATTTATAAGTGTCGCGCTGCTGTTCCAGGAACTCCCGGCAGCGATTTTCACCGGGATAAGGCTTCCCGGCCTCGTCATTCACCCAGATCGGCCAGTGATGGGTGTTGCAGATGACCATGACACCCGGATGTTTAGCCAGCAGCTTGTCAATGGCCTTCCACCATAACCGGATGTCACGAACTTCCGCCCCGCGCGGTGTCAGGGCATTATGTAAGGTGTGGTTAAGTATCTCGGCACCGACCATGACTTCTTTGCCGTGAATATACACCGTCATTTCAGCCGGGGCTTCCGTATGCGGGCAGAGCATGAACTCAAATCTGATGCCACCGATGACTATTTCCTGCTCTTCGTATACAGTACCGTCAAGTTTTCGGTAATTCACCGGCACGACTGTCTGCGTCGGCTTGGCAAAGCCGACATAGCCGCCCTTTTCCAGCGCCTTCCCTAAGCCGCTGTCCACATGGGAATCCACTTTGGGATTAAGAAAAGTACCGTACATATAAGATGACCGCCGTGACATAGCATCACCTACGATGACGTTCTCCAGCGCTGCCTCGGTAGTAAAATTCTCCGGCGCATAGATCGGTATAGTACTGTCGCCGCCAGTAACGCCCTCAATTCCCCCATAATGATCCGTATGGGTGTGGGTAATCATGACAGCGGCGACCTTAAACGGTTTCTGAGTATAGTTCTGGTAAAGCTCCAAAGCCTTTTGGGCAGTCTCTTTTACCGTAGTGCAGTCGATAACGACAACGCCGGCATCAGTCTCGACCAGCGTCAGGTTGGCCATGTCGTAGCCTCGGAACTGGTAAACACCGTCACATACCTTGAACCAGCCGCGGATGTTGTTGAGGCAGGCTTGCCGCCACAGGCTTTTGTCTACCGTATGCGGTGTCCTAGCCGGGTCGTAGTCATCCGGGATAAAACGGTAATTATCACAATCCCATATTGTCACTACATTTTGCTTATTGTCTTCATTAATAACAATTTTAGTGATTTGAGAGGGATATCTCATATTTATGTAGCCACGGTTACAATAATCAAAATCCCTCTTATCATAGAAGTTCAGCTTATCTTGATTCATATATTCTTCCTCCTTTTTTATTTACTTTATTACTTATATATTACACCAATTATCCAGCGAAGTAAACATTACGTCTTATTTTAGTGTAATGATATTCAGTTTATGCGAGGAGAAACCAAACTATGAATAATAGTTTACGACAGGTTGTAAACTATTTCGCCATCTCAATCCGGTTATGATCCGGATCGGTATTTCTACCAACAGCTGATCGTGATATGGATGCAATTGAGGAATATTTGAAAATAGATATATGTGATCGAGGTCAAGATATGGCGGGGAGAGGAGTATAACAAGCGCGGGGAGCAACAGCTTGCCGATTTTCTGGATATGTACGAGGCAAAAAAGGATGGCTCCTCAGCTTTAACTTCAAGAACGTATAAAGATATAGCGGATTCTACGTTCCCATGTCGAAGCGGGATGGGCAACAACAGGGGGGACTGTGTTTAAAACCGGTTTTTCCTGCGGTTCAAACGCAAGCGCACATCCGGCAGTCGCCGTAATATTTCCTTCCAGGATGGTGTGATGATCCAAATAACCACCTGAATAGAAGCGGATTGGTTGAAATCACCGCTCAAATTCCAATAACAGTGATTGGAGAGATTCAAATAAGTATCAGCGTCGGTTTGACCTTCATATATGATCTCCAGACAATTCTGCGCTGTTAACCGATATGTCGTTATAATAGCGGCTCTGCTTCTTCAAAGCCATCGCAATATTGCTTTGATTGCCATGATGGTCAGGGACACCGACCCGATAGATGGACGCACCGGTGAGTAAAAGATCCACAAAAAAACCTTGCGTATTTTCCATGTGAATAACTTTTACTCGCTCCATAATCTCGAAGCTGTACCATACAGATGGGCAGATATATACCTTGCCCTATTCTGGCACGGAAACGGCCTTGCTGTATGTGAACCAACAGTTATTCGAGGATAATGGCATTAAGATCCCTGAGACCATCGATGAAATGATGGATGCTGCCATCGCGTTCAACCAGTTGGATATAATCCCCATGGCCCTTTTTGCCAAGGAAAAATGGAGTGGCATGGCCTTTGTTGAGATGATGATTACTAGGTATGTACCCTCGGGCTTCCTTGGGCTGGACAACGGTACCACGTCCATCGATGATCCGGGCTACCTGCAAGGTGCCCAAGCGGTGCTGGATTTGGTGGATGCGGGATTCTTCCAGGATGGTGCCACCAACGCAGGCTATGAGGAAGCGGCGGCAATATGGTATGATGAGCAGTGCGCCATGTTCATGAACGGCTACTGGGAGATCCCCACTGCTACTGAAAATCTGGGTGACAAGGTTACATGGATACCCATCCCTGCCGCAACAGCCGAAGACTATGAGGAATCCCAGTATCACTTTGTAGGTATAAATATGACAATGTGGTGCTCGTAAATTGCGCATCACATTGTCATATTTCATCAATATACCGTAAAGATTTTTCCCGGCTCATATCCAGCACGAATCAAATCGAATCACCAGCACATCTTTCCACGGCAAGGGCTTTTGTATAACGCCGCATAAACGCTTCGAAGCCCGCCATATCCTTTTCTTCCGGCATGACCTTGTGCCAGCTTGCATTGTGATAGACCTTCTCTTCCAGAAATTGGTGAAGAGGCTCTCCGACAGCTCTGTTCTTCATATAGGCTGCCAGAAGCGCCATGCCCCATGGTCCGCCCTCTGCCGCGCTTCCCGCCACGGTTACGGGTGTTTTCAGGGCTGCCGCCATCATTTGCTGGCCCACGCCGGCCGTCTTAAAATAACCACCGTGGCCATAGACATTGTCGAGTGTCACCCCTTCCGATTCGGTCAGGATGTCAAAGCCGATCCGCAGGGTTGCCAGCGCCGCGTAGAGCTGCGACCGCATGAAGTTAGGCAGACCAAAAACCGCGTCAGGCGACCGCAGAAATAAGGGGCGGCCTTCGTCGATCTCCGTTATGCTCTCTCCTGATATATAGTTATATGTCAGAAGCCCGCCACAATCCGGAGCCGCCGCCAGCGCTTTTTCATACAGCAGATCGTAAAGCCCGGCTTTGCTCATGGTAACCCCGGCGGCTTCACAAAATTCCGCAAAAATCTTCACCCAGGCATCAATTTCTCCCGTACAGTTGTTACAATGTACCATGGCCACCGGCTTAGCGTCCGGCGTCGTCACCAGATCAAGCTCGGGATGTACCGCCTTAAGCTCCTGTTCCAGCACCGCCATCAAGAAAATACTGGTGCCCGCGCTGACATTGCCAGTACGCGGGGTGACACTGTTAGTTGCCGCCATGCCCGTTCCGGCATCTCCCTCCGGCGGACAGAACAACTGTCCTGGCTTAAGTTTCCCTGATACATCTAGGAGCTTTGCACCTTCTAAACTCAATTCTCCCGCCTTCTCACCAGCCGTAAGAACGCGGGGCAACAGGCCGCCAAGCTTCCAGGTAAAGTCTTTTTTGCTAACCAGTTCGTCAAATTTTCTTACCATCTCCGGGTGATAGTCACACAAGGCCGAATCAATCGGAAACATCCCGCTGGCATCGCCGACGCCGATCACTCTTTGCCCGGTAAGCTTCCCATGGACATATCCGGCCAAGGTCGTCATATAGGCTATTCGTCCGACATGTTCCTCGCCGTTCAAGATCGCCTGATATAAATGGGCGATGCTCCAGCGGTGCGGAACCTGGTAGCCAAACAGCTCTGTCAGCTCCCGGCTGGCATCCGCCGTTATGGTGTTGCGCCATGTCCGGAACGGCACCAGAAGCTCATCGTTTTCATCAAATACCAGATAGCCGTGCATCATGCCGGATATGCCCATGCTGCCGACACGGTCAAGTTCAATACCATAACTCGCCAATACATCCTGCCGGAGCGCGGCATAGCAGCTCTGCACCCCTCGCCACACATCCTCTAAATCATAAGTCCACAATCCATTTTCCAGCTTATTTTCCCAGCCGAACGCTCCGCTGGCCACTGCAGTATGCCTGCTGTCGATCAGCACCGCCTTGATCCGCGTCGAGCCAAGCTCAATGCCTAAGGCCGTGTTTCCCACCGCTATATCATGCCTGATCTGTTCACTATCCCGATTATCCACCATATCTACACCCCTAAAATATATTTTTAATATTCTTCAATGCATCCATTTAGTTAGCAAAAATACCTAGCAGAATGGCTCCCCCGAGCCATTCTGCCGCGCGAAGTCTTAGATTATCTTAGTCGTGGTATTCTCACGACTTAGATAATCTCTTCGCGCTGGCCATAATAAGCGTATTCACCATGTTTTCTCAGGTAGTGTTTGTCCAGCAGGAAAGGCTCAATAGGTGTCATGCCCGGCTGCAGCAACTGGCTGTGCCAAGCCATAAATGCCACCTCTTCCAGTACCACCGCATTCTTCACGGCATCCTTGGCGCTTTTGCCCCATGTGAAAGGCCCGTGGCACGCCACCAGTACCGCCGGTATATCCTGGAACGGCTTGTCCATAAATGTTTCCACAATGACTTTACCCGTGTTCAGCTCGTAGGCTCCGTTTACCTCCGCTTTGGTCATCAGCCGCGTACAAGGCACGGCACCATAGGCAAAGTCGGCATGGGTTGTGCCATATGGCAGAATTGGCCGACAGCTTTGCGCAAATATGGTGGCCCAGCGGCTGTGCGTGTGTGCTATCCCACCCAGAGTATCACAATGCCGGTACAGTTCAAGATGGGTTTCGGTATCGGAAGACGGCCTCAGCTCCCCCTCCACCACCTGCCCGTCGGCAACCGACACGACCGTCATGTCTTCCGGCTTCATCTGCGCATAATCCACGCCGCTCGGCTTAATGACCATATAGTTTCGGCTATCGTCGATGCCGGAGACATTGCCCCAGCTCAATGTGACAAGCCCGTGTTCGGGCAAAAGAAGATTGGCCTCATAGACCTCTTGTTTTAGTTTTTCTAGCATAGCAGAGCTCCTTACTTTTTTTCCAAGTTATATATCTTGATCCCTGTAGCATATTTCATATATTATTTTTTCATATATTATTTTTCATATATTGCTTTTTCATGGTTTCCGCACGCGATTATCGTCCCTCACTTAAGCTTCCACGCCATATCCATCAGAAACAGCTCACGTTCCAGCGCCGAAACATCACTGTCATCCTTAATATGCACAAACTCGATATCCATCATCCTCGCCCAGTCCCGCATCATCCCGGCGTCGCAGTCATAACTGAGTACGGTATGGTGCGCACCGCCGGCCATGATCCAGCATTCCGCTCCTTTTTCCAGATCCGGCATCGCCTTCCACATCACCCTGGCCACCGGCAGGTTCGGCATCGTCTGAGTCGGGGTGATACACTCGACATCCTGCACGATCAGCCGTAGCCTGCTGCCCATATCGATCAGGCTGGCCACAATCGCCTTGCCCGCCTTGCCCGCAAACACCAGCCTGGCAGGAGCCTCACGGTCGCCTATCCCCAGTCCGTGAACCTCGATCCGTGGCTTATCCGCAGCAATGCTCGGACAGACTTCCAGCATATGGGCACCGAGCGAGACCCCGTTTTTCAAGTCATAAGTATAGTCTTCCATAAAAGCCGTGCCGCCGCTCATGCCGACGGCCATGGCCTTCATAATGGCGGTCATGGCGGATACCTTCCAGTCGCCCTCGCCGCCGTAGCCATAGCCCTTGCCCATCAGATTCTGGCTGGCAAGGCCGGGCAGCTGCCTCATGCCGTGCAAGTCCTGGAACGTATTGGTAAAGGCCAGGCAGCCCTCGCGACGCATCATTGTTTCAATCGCGATCTCTTCCCGTGCCTGATAGCGCACTGTCGCGATATCTTCGGTGGCCATATCATACTTCTGCCGGTATTCCTCCATCAGCGCATCGATCTCGCTGTCAGCCACTTGCTTCATCATGTCGGCCAGCTCGCCCACCGGCCATGTATTCACCTGCCAGCCCAGTTTCAGCTGTGCTTCCACCTTGTCGCCTTCGGTTACCGCCACCTCGCGCATATTGTCGCCGAAACGCAGCACCTTCATGTTATGGCTCACCAGCACGCCATAGGCCGCGCGCATCCACCATCCGATCCGCTCCTGAACCCCGGCTTTCTGCCAATAGCCCGCCACGATCTTGCGGGGCATACGCATCCGCGCTCCGATAAAACCGTGCTCCCTGTCCCCATGTGCGCTCTGATGCAGGTTCATGTAGTCCATGTCGATGGCCTCGTTCGGGATGTCTTCATTAAACTGCGTGTGAAAATGCAGGTACGGCTTCTGCAGGAGGCCAAGCCCGTTGATCCACATCTTCGACGGCGAAAACGTGTGGCAGAACACGATGAGTCCGGCGCAGGTATCATCGTAATTCGCCTTTTTGACCAATGCCGTGATACCTTCATTGGTTTTGACGGTGTCCTGATACACGATTTCAAACGGCAGCCGGGCCGCTTCATTCAAGCTTGCCACGATGCTGCGGGCATTTTTCTCCACCTGTGCCAAAGTTTCGTCACCATACAAAAACTGGCTTCCTGCCACAAACCAAAACTGAACCTTATTCTCCATACTCATAGTTTACTCCCATCTTTGTTATTTTATTTATCCTTGTCAAAGTTGTACTTACATCTTTTATAAATATAGCATAGGCGGTATATTAAATCAAGAGTATTAAAGCACATTACATATAATTATCCTTGATTTGTACTTATTCTTTATTATTTTATTAATATATTCCGTAATTTGTATTGACTTTATCAAATCTGCATGCTATATTACATACAACTTGCCACAGCGTAAATATAACCACGCAATAATGAACCAGAGATAGGCAAACAGATTCTTCGACCAAAGCATGGAGGAAAGATTTTGCATTCAGAATTCAAGTATCTCAACTTGGCAAATAAGATCAGGGAAGAAATCGCCGCCGGCAAACACCCGGCAGGCAGCAAACTGCCCACCGAAGAAGCCTTTACCAAAGAATATCATGTCAGCCGCCAGACCGTGCGTCAAGCCTTAGCCTTGCTTAAGAACGAAGGCTATATCGAAAAGCTCCGCGGCAGCGGCTCGGTGGTAAAAGACCGGACAGCCGTGACCGCCGGTGAAACAGGACGCAAGACGGTTGCTGTTATTACGACCTATATCAGTGAATATATTTTCCCGGACATCCTGCGGTCCATCGAAAAGGTAGTGATGGAAAACCATTACCTTACCATGATTTTTGCCACACAGAACCGCGTGGACAACGAGCGGCGTATCTTAATGGAGGTCTTGAACCAGCCACTGGCCGGCATCATCATCGAGGGCACCAAAACCGCATTGCCGAACCCGAACATCGACCTGTACAATGAACTGGAAAGACGGAACATTCCCCTAGTGTTTATTCATAGCGGATACCCGGAACTGACTGCGGCAGTCCGCGTCATGGCTGACGACAAAAAAGGCGGTGAGATCGCCACCGAATATTTGATTGCCAACGGCCACCAAAAGATCGCCGGCATCTTCAAAAGCGACGACATGCAAGGCCATCTGCGCTATGCCGGTTATACCCAGGCCATGAGGGCTAACAGCCTGCCTGTCGTGGACGACAATGTGCTTTGGTACACCACCGAGAGCAAAGAACTAATTACCGTGCTCGGCCTCCAAGTGACACAGGGCTGTACCGCCGTCTTATGCTATAACGATGAAATCGCCATCCAGCTCCTAGGTCTGTTTCGAGACAGCGGCATACAGGTGCCGGATGATATTTCCATGATGAGCTTTGACAACAGCACCTACAGCGAGCTGGCAGTCCCGAAACTCTCCTCCTGCTCGCAGCAAAAAAAACAGATCGGCATCCAAGCGGCCGAAAAACTTTTTAACCTGATCCATGACATCCCCGAAGAATCCTCCCTTCTTCCCTGGCGGGTGGTGGGAAAAAACTCGGTGCGCAACATCATGGTGTCCTCTTGTTAAGGGAGACGCTTCATTCCATTCTGTTTGACGGCAATTACTTCAACAGGATATATGCTTGGTGTTCGCAATTAGTCACGCAATGACGTCGTAGCCTTGTTCCTCAATCTCGGCTTTGATGTTGTCAAGAGCCGTATTGCCGGGGTCATATTCCACCGTTACGGTCTTCGCCGTCAAATCCACCGCTACATTTGTCACACCAGGCAATGCGTTTACAGCGCCGGTTACGGCTTTTACGCAATGCTCACAGGACATGCCGTCCACTTTCAGGGTCGTTTTCTCCATTGGGTTTCTCCTCTCTTCTATTACGTATCGGTTACGGTTATGCTTGCCCGGATCATGCCCATCCAGCAGCTATATGGGAATGTGCCTGTGTCTGTCGGGGTAAACTCAATGACATTTTCGCCCTCCGTAAAGGTGTGCTCAATCCCGTACTCACTGATAAAAAGTCGGCCATTGCAGCCATTAATACTGCCCTCCGGCGCGTCGATCACCCATTTTACCGGTATTTGGTCCACAACAGTGATGTCCGGGTATTTATTGCGGCCGAGGGTACTGTTAATGATTTGAACGCCATCCACGATATTGCTGTCAGCACCGTCCTCCGGTGCGTCTGCGGCAGGAACGGGGGATTGGGACGGTATCGCCAAGCCTGTCAGACGAAAGCCTTGCGTGAACATCGACAGCCCAAGCACACAAACCAGCACTGCTCCGACCATCATGACCTTCCCGGCGAACCTCTTCCCCATTGCTGTGATGAACGCCCCCAGCCCAAACATCAGCGGCACGGTGCCAAGGCTAAACAGGAACATGGACAGTGCACCCGCAAAAGGGTTTCCTGTCGACAGGGCATAAATCTGCATGGCCTGCAAGGGGCCGCAGGGCATCAGTCCGTTTAACAGTCCGACAATCAGGGCACTTTTGCGCTGCCTTTTTTCATTGTTGATTTTCCGGGCAAAGATGCTCGGCATCCTTGGATTCAGCCGGCGGAGCCACGGAAAGATCCCCAGCATGTTGACGCCCATAATGACCATGAACACCCCCGCCAATAGCTTTAATACACCCTGCATCGTGTTCGTAAAAGTAATTACCGCGCCGAGGGCGCCAACGATAAAGCCGACAGCCGTATAGGATACTACCCGTCCAAGGTTATATAAAAACGCCGGAGCAAACGCTTTGCTTTCAACCTTATACCCATCTGCGGCTCTGCCGCTCTCAAGATCAGCATTTGAAAACGCGTTTCTTTCAATATTCTCACCCCGGGGTATGCACTGCGACAGGTTGATGCCGCCGCACATGGCGACACAGTGAACCGATGTAACCAGACCGATGACGAACATCATCCCGTAGCCCATCCGCGCATCGGCTAACTGAGCGGGAGCCAATAGGTTCAATAACCCGAACTGTTCAAGCAATATATACAACGCCGCAATGGTAATAAGCAAACTGATGGTCTTGCCGGCATCAGGCTCCCGGCGCTTAGTGCCGGTCGGCACCTGATAGCCCAGCTTTTCCACAACAGCGATTAGATTCTCTAGCGAAGTGATGTCCTCGTCATAATTTATGGTTGCGGTTCCGGCGCTGTAGCTGACCTTGACCTTCCGTACACCGGCTGTTTTCCGCAGTTTTTTTTCGATTTTATGCTGGCAATTGAGACAGCTCATCCCATCAATCTTCAATTTACTTGTTCTAATTATTGACGCCATGGTGGTCTATCCTTTCCCCGTGTATCGGCTTAAACCTTTTCAAGCGGAGCGCGTTTGTCAGGACGGAAACCGAACTCAGGCTCATGGCCGCCGCCGCGAACATCGGATTCATCAAGGGGCCGCCGAACAAGTAGAGGATGCCCGCCGCGACCGGGATGCCGACCGTGTTATATCCAAACGCCCAGAACAGGTTCTGTTTGATGTTCCGGATGGTCTGTTTGCTTAAATGGACGGCTGTGGATACATCCATTAGGTCGGAACGCATGAGGACGATGTCGGCGCTCTCCATTGCCACGTCGGTGCCGGAGCCGATCGCGATGCCGACGTCGGCTTGCACCAATGCGGGGGCGTCGTTGATGCCGTCGCCTACCATAGCGACCTTTTTGCCTTCGGCCTGCAGCTTCTTGACCTCGTTCGATTTATCCTGCGGCAGCACCTCCGCCAGCACCCGGTCGATCCCCACTTGCCTGGCGATGGCATCAGCCGTTTTGCGGTTATCGCCGGTAATCATCGCCACCTCAACGCCCATTTTGTGCAGGCTCTCAATGGCTGCTTTACTGGACGCTTTCACCACATCGGCCACTGCCACAATACCCGCCAGCTTGCCGTCAACGGCGACATACATCGGGGTTTTGCCCTCGCCTGCCAGCCTGTCGGAATCGGCTTCCAAGGCCGCCAGTGAGATGCTGCGCTCATCCATCAGCTGGCGGTTGCCGGCCAGAATACTTTGGCCGCTTATCACCGCTTCGATGCCGCGTCCTGTGATGGAATGAAAACTATCTGCCTTTACAAGTTCAAGACCTTTACTCTGCGCCCCGGCCACAATCGCCTGACCGAGCGGATGTTCCGAGCCTTTTTCAGCGGAAGCCGTCAGCTTAAGGAGATGATCTGGGGACATGTCATCCGTTGTCAGCACATCGGTGACGGTCGGCTTACCTTCGGTAATCGTCCCCGTCTTGTCAAACACCATCGTCTGGATTTTGTGCGTCGTTTCCAAAGCCTCTCCGCCCTTAATCAGGATGCCGTTTTCCGCGCCTTTCCCCGTACCCACCATGATAGCGGTCGGCGTCGCCAAGCCCAAAGCGCAAGGGCAGGCGATCACCAGCACCGTGATGAATATTTTCAAAGAAAATTCTATGTCGCCTGTTCCGATGAACCATGCGACGCCCGCGAGTACCGCAATCACACACACCACCGGAACAAATACACCCGACACCTTATCCGCCATCGCCGCAATAGGCGCTTTACTGCCCTGAGCGTCCTCCACAAGCTTGATAATCTGCGCCAATGCCGTGTCCGCGCCGATTTTATCCGCCTTGAACTGCATCACGCCCGTTGTGTTGATGGTGGCCGCATATACCATGTCTCCCTTATTCTTATCCACCGGCATGCTTTCGCCGGTCAGCATGGATTCGTCGATTGCGGTATGCCCTTCCACCACCGTTCCGTCCACCGGGATCTTCGCGCCCGGCTTGACCACGATGACGTCTCCGATTTCCACCTCGTCGATGGGTATTTCTTTTTCAATGCCGTCCTGCACGATGACTGCCGTTTTCGGGGCAAGCCCCATCAGCTTCTTGATCGCTTCGCTGGTTCTCCCTTTTGAAACCGATTCGAGCATCTTGCCAAGCAGTATCAGCGCGATAATCACGCCCGCCGTTTCATAATACAGAGCTTCCACCGCCGCGACATCGCCGTTTGCAATCTGCCAAGTGTTATACGCGCTGTAAAGCACGGCCGCCGATGTTCCCACGGCGATAAGCGAATCCATATTCGGGCTTCTGCTTATCAGTGCCTTGAACCCCACCGTGTAAAACTTATATCCCACACCGATGACCGGTACGGTCAACAGGAATTGCATGATCGCATATATAAGCGGATAGCTCATCATATAGTGGTCAAGCTCTCTCGCAAAGGGGAGTGACACGACTTTAATCATCGGAACCATCGCTAGGTAAAGGAGCGGAACGGCAAACACGACAGCCACAATGAATTTCCTCCGCAGCGTTTTTATCTCCTTCTGCTTCTGGGTCCTGTCTTCATCGGCAGCCTCTGTTTTGTTGGTGCTTTCCGCCGGCTTTTCGACCACCTCATAACCGATCTTCGTAACAGCCTGCTTTATGACATCGAGATCCAACGCCGCGCCATCGTATTCCACAAACAGTTTCTCGCTGGCAAGATTGACATTCGCTTGACTGATGCCGGCCAGCTTGCGCACCGTTTTCTCTATCCGCCCGGCGCAAGCCGCGCAAGTCATTCCCCGGATACTGAGGATCTGATTTTCCATATGAATCACCCCGTTTTTCTTGACATCAAATTAAAGCCATGCTACTATCATAGCATATATGGACTATTTATCAAGTACGCACTTTATTGTAATATAGTACCCAAAAGATACTAAGGAGGAACTCCCATTGAATTGCTGTGTATCAGAATACCGTTGCCCTGTGGGAGCCGCACTTGACCTAATTGGCGGCAAATATAAATCTCTCATTATCTGGCATTTGATTGACGCCACAAAGCGGTTTGGAGAACTTCATAAGCTCATCCCGCAGGCCACCCCCAAAATGCTGACCCAGCAGCTGCGGGAATTGGAAGAAGATAACCTGATCATCCGCACCGTATATCCCGTAGTGCCGCCGAAGGTAGAATATTCCCTGACTGAATTAGGGCGCAGCATCCATCCTATCCTGTCCGCCATGTACGACTGGGGGACCGGTTACTTAGAAATATACGGCCTCGAAGCGAACTGCTCCATGACCACAGTAACTGTAGATCTTTCTCGGCAAGACCTAATATAAGCTGTTCCTCAAATATGTTCATGGATATATCTCGATGCCATTCTTTATGCATAAAAAGGGTTCTCCGACTTTATATTAGGGAACCCTCTTTTCAATAATATATTCTAACAGTTGCAATCGATATATTAATGTTCAATATGAATATTTATTAATTAATTATTGATACGTTAATTATACCAATGTATAATAGACTTACTATCCAACAAGAAGTGCCATGAAACGGTCAGTCAGGAAGGAGTCATATGTCCGGCATATTTCAAATCGTAAGTTACGAAGGTGACAACAGCACCTTTATCTGGAAATCTCCTGTCGAGGATTTTAATACGGGAACCCAGCTGTTGGTTCACGAATCTCAGGAAGCCATATTCTTTATGAACGGACAGGCACTGGACCTGTTTGGTCCGGGGCGCCATACCCTGGAAACGCAAAATATTCCTTTGATAAGAAAATGGCTGAATAAGCCGACGAACGATCAGACCCCTTTCCATTGCGAAGTCTACTTCATCAATAAGACCGAGCAAATGGCCATCAAATGGGGCACGGACAGCCACGTGCAATATATGGAGCCAACTTATAAATTTCCGCTGAAAATCGGAGCCTCCGGTGAAATGTCGCTCCGGGCAGATGATTCGCGGAAACTGTTAGTCAAACTCGTCGGAACCGAAAAATCGCTTAGCCAGGCAGGGCTTACCCAGATGTTCCGCGCGTTCTTAATGGCCAGAATAAAACCCTATCTTGCCCGTATCATGCAGAATAACGAGTTCGGTATTTTTGAAGTTGATTCCCATATGGGTAAACTCTCAGATGCCCTGCATGAACAGCTAATCCCTGACTTTGCCGATTACGGTATAGCACTTGAGCGTTTTTTTGTTACGACTATCGTTAAGCCCGACGGCGATAAAGCTTATGAATCCTTTAAAGATATACATATCCGCCAATATGCCGATGTGGCAAATGCCCAGCTGCGGCAGCAAGTCGGAATAATCGACCAGCAGACCAGCGCACAGCGAATGGTTATTGAATCAGCCGCCCTAGCACAAAAAAGAGCGCAGGAAGGGTATGATTATCAATCGGAACGTGCTTATGACGTAGCGGAAAAAATCGCTCAGAATGAGGGGGTCGGGAATTTTTCCAACGCCGGGATCGGACTGGGCATGATGGGCGGCGTTGCCGGCGGCATGGGAGCCGTGGTCGCCGGAATTACCACTGATGCCCTAAATCCCGCCGTGCCGCCGCCAAACTCCGGAAACAGCTCTGATGACATAGCCTTGTTTAAGCAGAAAATAGAGAAACTGAATCTGATGAAAGATGCCGGCATGTTGACCAGTGAGGAATTTGAACAAGAAAAGAAGCGAATACTGAGCAGCCTGTAGATCAGCAAGACGATTCTTAGCGTAACAGTGTTCAGGAGGAGACAACTATGAATATATCTAAAAATAAACGATTATCGCTTCTGGCGGCATGTATCATACTAGCTTTATTTCATGTGGTCGCTTTCGTGATTCCGTTTGTCAGGGGCAAACTGTTTTGGACAGGATACGGATTTTCCACTTTAGCGATTCTATTGACCGTCTGTGTCAGTTTCTATGCCCTTGGGCATGAGGGTCTGAAAAGTAAGTTCTACGGGTGGCCGCTTCTTTCTCTTGCATGGCGTTACGCAACCGTGCAGCTCATAGCCGGTCTGCTGGAGATGGCGGTACCATCGGTTCCTTTCCCGCTTGCTCTTGTTTTTAATACAGTTCTTCTGGCTGGCTGTCTGATCGGACTGATTGGTACTGGCATCAGTAAAAATGAAATTGAACGCATAGATGAAAAAATCATGGCAAAAGTCTTCTACATAAAGTCCCTGCAAGCCGATGTGGAAGCCCTGATCAGTAAATGCACCGATCACACTGGCAAGACAGCCGTAAAAGAACTGGCTGAAGCGTTGCGTTACAGCGACCCGATTAGCAGCCCGTTTCTTGCGGCGATCGAGCAGGACATCACTGCGAAAGTGGCTGAACTGGCCGTTATTGCCGGCAGCTTAGATTCGAGCGAAATCAAAAATATGTGTCATGAGATTCAGCAGCTGATTACCGAAAGAAACCAGAATTGTAAATTACTTAAATAGATCATCCAGGAGATTGTTATGGTATTGTTAAAGTGTAAGATGTGCGGCGGCGATATCGAAGCGGACGCCGCTCAAACCTATGGAACCTGCAGCCATTGCGGTAGCACCATGACTTTGCCCAGAGCGGCCGATGAACAGATCGCTAACTTTTTTAACCGCGCCAATCACTTCCGGCGACAGAACGATTTTGACAAAGCTATGACAGCGTATGAGAACATCCTTAATATGGATGCTTCCTTAGCCGAAGCACATTGGGGGCTGGTTCTATCCAAATATGGCATTGAATATGTGGAAGACCCGCAGTCGCATGAGCGTGTCCCGACCTGTCACCGGGTTCAAAGTGATTCCATCCTAGCGGATGCGGATTATCTCGCGGCCATTGATCTGGCCGAAGACCTGACGACAAAGGAACTATATGAATCGGAAACAAAGCGGATTGCCGAGATTCAGAAGGATATCCTTACGATATCATCACAGGAAAATCCCTATGATGTCTTTCTTTGTTACAAAGAAACGACCGATGGCGGCAGCCGGACCAAGGACAGCGCGATGGCGCAGGAGGTCTACTACCAGTTGACCGATGAAGGATACAAGGTGTTTTTTGCACGGATCACTTTGGAAGACAAACTCGGCCAGCAATATGAACCATACATATTTGCCGCTTTGAACAGTGCCCGGGTGATGGCCGTAATCGGCACTAGGCCGGAGCATTTTAACGCCACCTGGGTGAAAAACGAATGGAGCCGCTACCTTGCCCTAAGCAAAAAGGACAAAAATAAACTCTTGATCCCTTGCTACGGCGACATGGACGCCTATGACCTACCCGAGGAATTATCCATGCTTCAAAGTCTGGATATGACTAAAATCGGCTTTGTCCAAGACCTGATCCGCGGTATTCGTAAAGTTTTGGAAGCTGCGGCGATAAAAGCCGACCGCCATCCGGCCGGCAACAGCGACAGTAAATCCCTGGTTCCCGGTGTGGCACAGCTACTAGACAGGGCCGGCCTGTTCCTTGAAGACGGTAATTTTGCGTCAGCAGATGAATATTTTGACCGTATTCTGGATCTGGAACCACGGAACCCGCAGGCTTACTTCATGAAACTGCTGGCAATCCTCCAAATACGCCGCGCCGAAGACATCACTGCGCATACAAAACCGCTTGATGAATACCCTGATTACCAAAAAGCACTGCGCTTTTCCGACGATAGCTATAAAGAAACGCTGTTATACTACAATCAGACTATTATCGCCAGGCTGGAACAAGAACGCCAAGAAGGAATCTATCAAAAGGCAACGGCCGCCATGTCACAAGCAAAGTCGGAGAAAGGGTATTTAGCCGCCGCCAGTTTGTTCGACAGCATATCCGAATATAAAGATGCTAACCATATCTCTGCTTCATGCCGTTCACTGGCAGAAGAGGCCCAGACCGCTAAAATGCGGCTCGAAGAGGAAGCCCGTGCGAAAGTCGCTGAAAAACAGCGCTTGGATCGTGAATATAACGTCATCATGGATTCGCTGCGGGATCAAATAAGAGAAATGGAAAAAGCCTATGAAAAACTTGGCTTTTTCCAGAAAGAAAAAAAACTTGCCATTGAGAAAGAGATTTCAGAGCTATATGAACGCATGCGGCAGACCAGAGATCAGTACGGCAAAGTGTTTTAAGTCTCATTCCGCCTTTGAACTCATCGAATATTCTGATGCCGTCACCTCACATATTTCCTAATCACAATACACCCAGTAAATTTCACTTTTTTTTGACCTACCTGCGTCCGCTCATCAATGGCGAGGGCTTTTATCATATCGAGACACAGTTTTCCGATGAACGGAAAATGGATCTGGCTGTGGATTGGTCTGAACAGTAACGCATTATTCGACGATTTAAATCATAATAATTACAATGTCTTGATTAATAAAAAAGGCCATGCTAAAATAAAATCACATCAGGAGGTGTATTTTGAAAGAATGGCTTGCATCCTTTTTACCCATTTTCTACCTTATCATATTAATTTTAATCGGTTACTTTGCCGAAAAGAGCCGATATGTCACTAATATAGCCGCCGGATTATCACAGCTGATTAATAAGGTAACATTACCTATAATGATCATCGTATCACTGTCTGAACAGAATATTAGCGATATCCCTATCAGTGAATTAATAACAATTGCATCTGTCGCAGCGCTGGCCATCATAATATTGTTATTTGTTAACTATAACATCGGCAAGCTTATCCAAGTCCCCGTCGAAAACCAATTGTTACATTCCTACTTGGGATCCTTTGGCAATGTTATATTCTTGGCATATCCCTTTATATCATCGCTGTTCGGCGAGAGGGGACTGCTATATGCAATTATATTTTCCATTTCCAATGAGTTGATTTTATGGAGTTTCGGTGCCTACTTCCTGAGCCGAAGTGCTGATAAAAATGATGTAAACGGTAAATGGAATATAAAATATTTATTAAATCCAAATACAATTTCATTCTTTATTGGTATTTCTATGCTGTTATTAAGAATCCGGCTTCCGGAAATACTTTTTTCACCCCTAGAGAGGCTCGGCTCGGCGACCGTTCCCTTATCAATGATATTTATCGGTTCCATTCTCACCCGATCAAAGTTGCCAGCGGCCATTCGCTGTCGGACAATTTGGTCAATTTGTGCAATAAAGCTTTTAATCGCCCCGCTGATCTTTATTTGGGGGTCCTTGTTGCTTTCATTGCCGACAAGTTACCGTATGATGTTTTCAGTTATCGCTTTACAGATTTCGATGCCGTCTCAATCCAGCTTATCAATAATTGCTGACCGTTATCAGGCCGATTCCGCGTATGCAGCGCAGACGATCTTCATTAGTACCCTGCTAAGTTCCATTACTTTGCCATTACTGTACCTGATTTGCATAAACGTGTTCAAAGTCTAGAATTAATTTCGCTGTCCAAGTAAGTTTTAAAGGCTACCGCTCAGGCCTGTCAAATATATGGATATCATCCCGTTTTACATGTTCCCTTATCGTCTCCGCCCGATCGGAACGGATGGCATAGGTGGACTTTCCATCAAGACGAACAGTTATTGACTTTGAAAAATCATGTTTATCGGGAGCATATTCCGTGATGATTATACTCGCTTTGATTTCCCGCAGTATTTCAAAGATAGTAAGATAGCCGATCCCGCTGCCGTTTGTGTCCGCATGGGTAGTAGTTTTTTTTACGCCTAGGTCGCGCAGCGTTTTGGGATCAAACGGTATACCGCTATCGAGAACGGTTATTTCAAAGCAGCCATCCACCTTACCGATAGTTAGCTGTATTCTTCTATAGCTCCCGCAAGAAGTCGCGATTATAGCATTTTCCATTAGATCCGCCAGCAGCGTTTCTAGTTGCTGCGTTGAAATGAAGCCACCTGCCATGTCCTTTACGCTGCCCGTCAGCGCAATATCAAAATCAATATTGCTTAAGTTGGCCTTTGAAAGCATATAGCGGATGATATTGTCAACGCGGTCAATTCCTGTGGCCGGCAACGACTTGTACTCTCTTTGAATTTTAGTGATCAAGTCTTTGCGTTCTTGCGCCATCGCTTCTAAATCCTTTAGCAGAATCTTTCCTTTTGCATTGGTGTCAGTATTATCAGCACTGTTCAGAAAGTAACTGACAGCGTCAAACATGGCGGGGATCAGCTTGTTATCCCGATGTATAGTTTTGGCCAGCAGGCGGTTGGATTCTGACAGTTCTTTGATCTGCCGGCTACTCATTTCATGTTCCTCGATATACCTCTTAAAATCTCGCTCTTTTACCCTTTGCTGATATAGTTCGGCAGTGTGGCCGCGCCACCAATAATACATGCCCAAAACACCGATAATCGCCAGGATAAAATATATAATTCTGTTATCCCATCCACTGTTAACGATGATCACTATGCTAAAAAGAATACCGGCCCAAACGTTTTCTTTATTCTGCCAGAAAAGAAGTCCCTTTTTGAGTCGCTTCTTCTTAAATAATTGAGATACGGAGAATGCCATCAAAGATAATACAATAATGTTTAGTAGGATAGAGAATATTCCGCTAATTATTTCAATCCCGCTGACCCCCTTGAGCACGGTGCTTTTTATTACTGTTGCGGACAACCACTTGACGGGAACAAACTCCGTATCTGTCTGCCTACAATAGATGATTTCCGCGATCAAAATGACAATATAAGAAATGAAAGCGACGATCATGGTGACAATCGTTTCAATGCCGACACTTATCCCCACCGCAATAATCGTACCGGAGATCTTCAGCGACGTGCGGTTTTTATCGGTAAACAACACAAAAATAAATACAATGACAAGTATCGCGGCTGAAGCTAAAAGCAAAGGCAGATCCGAATATATCAAATAGATTCCGGTCAGGGGGACGCTCATTAACAAAGCATACAAGCAAGCGGCTACTATTTTAGATCTTGACATCCTTTTGACATCTAGTATTTTCCGATATATATAGATAGGAAGCAATATCAAGCTTGTTAACGTTATATAACTTGACATAAGTGTTACAACAACAGCGATATAACCCATAATGATTTCATACCTCGCATTACCGTTCGTTCTTGACTTTTTCCGCGTAATAATAAATAAACTCCATCATAGTGGGAACCCCTTTAGATGAGCGGACCGGGGCAGTATAATATCGTACCAGATCATCAATATGCGTTGATTTCCAAGCATTTTCAATGGCACTCTGCATAGCCCGCTCAACACTGGCGACGCTTTTTCCATATTTGACAGATACTGCGGTGCTGAATTTGCCGCTTTCATCCTCTATGAGCAGCACAATGCTGTCAAGCAGATACTTACGCCCCAGAACATTGGGAGCAATTCCAATTCGGTCAAGCTCAGTAATAACCCGGTTTTTATAGCGGCTATGATTGTGTTCAAAGACAGAAGTGCCAGCTGGCGGTGTAGCCGTTTTTCTATTGCCTTGAATCACCTCCTTGAGGGAACAAAGGAATTCTACAACACGTTTTGCACTGTAATCTTCCTGGCTTTTGACCATAATAAAATCCGCCCCCAGCTTCCGCGCGCCGTTATGGGTAACATGACTGATATTATGCGTTGTTACAAGCACATATACCGGATAAGAATGTCTTCTTTCGCGGAGCAGGCCTAAGAAAGTCAATCCGTCCCCCTGCCCTTTGTGCAGCTCTAAATCAAGTATAATTGCGTCCGGCTGAAAATCCGCAATATACTCCAGGGCTTTTCCGGTGTCATTCGTAACCCCTACTAACCGAACGTCATTTTTCGATTCCACATAGTTAATTATTTCTTGGCACTCGGACGGTTCATCTTCTATTAACAGAAGGGACAGTCGTTTTTCCATTTATCCTCCATCCTTTTTCATATATATTTTTAACATATTATCACAAATCATAAGAAAAATCTACAAAAAGTAAGCTTGCGGAGTAATTAGTCCTGCATTTTTAATCTGCTATACTAAATATAATTAATCGTAATGAGGATAATTATTATGAAAAACAATATTAAAGTGAAAAACATTATTAAAGGAATTGCCGCGGCTTTCGGCTTTTTAGTGCTCTATAGCGTTGTGACAAATCTGGTCGGGCTTGGTATGCAGGGCTACTTTTCCCTGACGCATAGTGAACTTAAAATCACTGACCCTTTGGCCTATGCCGAACAGCTCGTCTTGTTTGCGGAAACTAATATTATGTACCGGGCCATCGTTCAGTTCTTACTCTTTATTGCAGTCCTGTTGATTTTCTTCCGGATAAAGAACATAAAGATTGCCGCATATGTCAGGTGGAATCCTGTCTCCGGCCGGAACTACGCCCTAGTTGCGCTCATGTCTTCATCAGCAATCATTGCCCTTAACTTTTTTATGAATGTATTAATTCCCGCCGATATAGCACAAAGTGCTGCGGACTATACTACGATGATGACAAGCGGCGGTCTGCTCATTAATATTGTGCTTGTTATCCTGGTTGGCCCGTTTTCGGAAGAGCTCTTGATACGCGGCCTTATGACAACGCGGATGATGGGCCGGCTGCCGCTTTGGGCTGTTATTGCCGGACCGGCTCTCATCTTTGGATTAGGTCATGCCGCCGGCGGTATGTCGCAGGTTATCGGCACCATAATGACCGGCCTTGTTATGTCGTTGGTGTTTGTCTGGACAAACAGCATGCGCGCTTCCGTATTGGCACACATGCTTAATAACCTGTTCGCGGCCTTTCTGCCATGGAGTATGATAACGACTGCTATAAGTGTACCCATACAGTTTATAATCGGTATAGTGGGGCTTATTGTTGCTGTATATGCTGGCTATATGCTTTATAAGCGCTGGGACAAAGAAGCCATGTTGTCGATTTAGCTGTTGATTATTGTATAATTTATGATAAAATAAATTATATTTATAAGGACAGTATCTCAGATAATTCTGCGATATACATGGTAAGCATATGAAAAAAGTCAGTTTCATAGCATTTGCTATTCTGATTGTCATTATCTTCATAGCTCCGGCATCCTGCACCGAGTCAGGCTTAAATCCTTTTGACTACGCCCGGATAACCGATATTGACTATCAAGCGATAGTCGTCGATGAACCTAGCGGCCGCGGCAAGGTGATTATTACGGAACGGCTGACCTTTGAAATCCATGCCGCCTCCCGTAACAATCTTTTCTGGGAGCTGTGGCGGGATCTGCCGGAAACTTATATTGACGGCGTAAAAGTCGAATATCAAGTCAACTCGGTGAAGCAGGTATTTGATGATAAGCCGGAGGTCATCTATGACCAAAGTCCGCAGTTATATTGGGAGGACGTATATTACACCTCGTTCTTATTTGGCCCGGGAAAGTGGTATCATAGCAAAGGCCCCTATGATGAAGATGCCAGACAGTACGAATGTGTCTTATTCTACGTTGACGGTTTATATCGGGAAACGGTCATCTTTGAGATTGAGTATGAAATGTACAACGCTTCCTTGCGTTATAATGACTGCTCGGAGCTCTATCTGTCCCTTTATGACGACATCAACATTGAGCATCTGAATTCGGTAAAGGGCCAGATCCTGATTCCGGAAGAACTTATGCCGGAGGCCGGGAATTACGATGCCCATACCTATGGCACCGACGCGCATGAATTTCCGTTCACCGAATCCAAGACCGCCAATCCCGGCTACCATAGCTTTCTGTTTGAGCTGGATAAATCGGAGTTGTCGTTCAGTCCGTATAACCGCTACCTTGAATTTGACCTGGTAGCACATGGGGCGGATAAACACCGCTTTACCCGCTATGCCTCAGAAAATTACTATTACTATGACGATGTGCTGAGCGAACTTAGGGACGAACAAGCTAAATATGAGGCATTGCCCGGTCATTTCGGCATTATTAAAGCTGTTCTGTTTATTATTTTAATGACCGGCACCGGACTTTCGATAATATTAACACTGACATATGACAAAAGATTAAGACGGAAATATAATTTTTATCAGCCACGGACGGCAGTTGACCATTTCTGGGGGCTTCCTAGTGAGCTGGATCCCAGTTTTGCAGCGGCTTTGGTATTTTGTAAACAACGTAAATCAGACCGCCACCAAGACGGCTATTCGGCTGTCCTGTTAAGCTTAGTACGTAAAGGCTATATAGAACTGGTTAAAATGAACAAAGCCGGCGACTGGCAGACTGACAATGTGAAAATCGACGTTAAATACCGGCCCGATCTAGCACCAGGACCGATGCTGGAAGCTGGGCTAACCCCCCCCCATCTGAATCAGGATCCATACGGAAACTATCGCAATTTAAAGCCGCTGGCTCCGACGGAAGAACTGTATTTTAATTTGATTATCAGACATTCCCATGGTATGGATATACCTATTAGTTTGTTTCAGGCACAGCTTGCCGATGATTATGAACATACCAACACATTTGTCAAGAATATTGACAATGTCATTACTCAGATCGGCGTGCAGCTGGGGTATTTTCAGCTGGCCAATATCGGCAAACTAAAAGATAGGACCCGCAAAAATGCTATAAAACTTGGCGTGGCCGGTTTCCTGTTTACTATAGCCGGCAACCTGATCGCCTATCAGACCCGCCTAGATTTGATATTTGGCTCCATCTTTATTCTAGGGCTCAGCCTTATTGCATCTGCCTTTTACCTGAATAAGCAGGCCGCCAATTATGTTTTGCTTACACAGCAGGGGGAGGACGAATACGCAAAATGGCGGGGATTCTATCAATTCCTAAAGAGCTCCACGTTGATGGATGAGCGAAAAATGACAGATTCGGTTTTGTGGGAACAAAACTTAATCTATGCAACTGCGTTCGGCGTTGCCGATAACGTAGCCAACGTTTTACAGATCCGTTGCCCCGAAACAGCGGAGAGTCCCGTTCTGCGCAACCCTTATTACCGTACAAGGTATTTCCGTTCCCACGGACATAATTTCAGAAACGCGACCCGCACCGCCCATTATACTGCTGCCGGCGGCGGGGGCGGATATGGCAGCGGC
>QMCD01000646.1_pt1 | contig 23936 bp, 22 predicted proteins | sample 1821841 | NCBI WGS metagenome assembly QMCD01 (sample SAMN01991225, study PRJNA193472) | Termite gut metagenome, whole genome shotgun sequencing project. | isolation source: worker | host: Macrotermes natalensis | reverse complement strand
CGGGGACGCGAGGGGTCGAGCGCCGTGTACTTGTCCGCCGCCGCCCGTGCCAACTCCGCCGCCGCGCGGTTGAGCTCGTACACATGCCCCTGCAAACCGTAGTCGGCCATCGAGATGGCGTTGGCGTTGAAACTGTCTGTCGAAACTATGTCGGCACCCGCGGCGAGGTACTCCTCGTGGATGGCCGAAATGACATCGGGACGGGTCAGCGCCAACACGTCGTTGCACCCTTTGAGAGATACGTTCCACGAAGCGAAACGCTCGCCCCGAAAATCCTCTTCCGCAAGGCCCCGGCGCTGCACCATCGTGCCCATCGCGCCGTCCAACACCAGTATGCGCTCCGCAAGAGCGTCGTATATGGAATGCCGCTCCATTCTATTTCCTTGTGATTTGGATCTCGAAAATCTTGTTCCATCTTTTTCCCGTGACGAAGATGCGTCCGCTCGCGGGGTCGTGTGCTATGCCGTTCATAACGTCGGTCGAGGGGCTCAGGGCGAGTTGCGAGGCGATGCCCGAAAAGTCTACGATGCCCTCCACGCGCCCGCTCTCGGGGTCGATGATAACGATCTCGTATGACATGTAGACATTCGCCCATATTTTACCGTCGATCCACTCCAACTCGTTGAGGTACTGCACGGGACGGCCCTCGTTGCGCACGACTATTGTGCGCTCCGCGGCGAAAGTCGAGGGGTTGCGCACGGTGATGTTGGGCGTGCCGTCGCTCATGTAGAGCTTCTCGCCGTCGGTGGCCAGACCCCAGCCCTCGCCTTTATAACGAAATTCACGCTCGGGGGCGAGAGTGGCGGCGTCGTAGACGAAACAGGTGCCCTCGAGCCAGGTCAACTGATATATCCTGCCGTCCAGAACCTCCGCCCCTTCGGCGAAATAGTTGTCGGCGAGAGAGGTCTGGCGAATGGTCTTGCCCGTCGGAAGCGCCGTCGCGCGAAGGGTCGAATGACCATACTCTCCGGTACTTTCCCACATCTCCCCGTCGTGGAAGAACAGCCCCTGGGTGTAGGCTTCCGCGTCGTGGGGATATGAATCCACTATTTTGTAGCCGTAGCGTACCGGGGCTTGAGATGCCCGGTTCCCCCGCCGCGCACCGCGATTACCACATGCAACCAGGCACACGGTCAACAGAAGTATGGTTATAGTATATCTCATATTTTTCACATGATGAATTAACCGACAAATTTACGGATTTTATTTATCTTTGGGGCTTGAAAACACACATTTCGTATGCTGACACTGAAACAAATCCGCGGTGAGCGGGCGCGGGTCGTCGAAAGATTGGCCGTCAAGGGCTTCGATGCCGCACCTGTCGTAGACACTATAGAAAAACTCGACGACAGGCGTAAAGCCATACAGACCGAACTCGACGATCTTCTGAGGCGACAGAACGCCGCCGCCAAACAGATAGGTGCCCTGATGGGAAAGGGCCTTCGCGACGAAGCCGAAGCCGCCAAAACCGAGGTGGCCGCGCTCAAGGAGCGTTCGCGAGGCCTCGAAGAGGAGCTCAAAACCACCGCCGCGCAGCTTGAGGCCGAGATAGTTCGTCTGCCCAACCTGCCGTCGGAGCTTGTGCCCGAGGGATGCACGGCCGAGGACAACGTCGTGGTAAAGCTCCACGAGGAGTATACCGCCCCGTCCGAAGGTGCGTTGCCCCATTGGGAACTTGCGGCGAAATACGGTATCATCGACTTCGAGATGGGCGTGAAGCTCACGGGGGCAGGTTTTCCCGTTTACAAAGGACAGGGCGCCGCGCTACAAAGGGCCCTCATAGCCTTCTTCATAGAGCGCAACACCGCCGCAGGATACACCGAGATACAACCTCCCGTCGTGGTGAACGAAGCGTCGGCCTGGGGTACGGGGCAGTTGCCCGACAAGGAGGGTCAGATGTACCACGCCACCGTCGACAACCTCTATCTCGTGCCCACCGCCGAGGTGCCGCTGACAAATATCTACCGGGATGTTATTTTGGAAGACCGCGACCTTCCGGTGAGCATCACGGCCTACACTCCCTGTTTCAGACGCGAGGCGGGGAGCTATGGCAAAGATGTGCGTGGTTTGAACCGCCTGCACCAGTTCGACAAGGTGGAGATAGTGAGGGTAGAAAAGCCCGAAAACTCCTACGCCGCGCTCGACGAAATGGTGGCTCATGTCGAGTCGTTGCTCGTCGCGTTGGGACTGCCGTACCGCATCCTTAGACTTTGCGGCGGCGACATGAGCTTCACTTCGGCGCTGACCTACGATTTCGAGGTGTGGAGTGCCGCGCAGGAGAGGTGGCTCGAAGTGTCGAGCGTGTCGAATTTCGAGTCGTTCCAGTCCAACCGCCTCAAACTGCGTTATCGCGGCGCGGATGGCAAACCGGCTCTTGCACACACCTTGAACGGTTCGTCGCTGGCCCTGCCGCGTATCGTGGCCGCGTTGCTGGAGAATTACCAGACCTCCGACGGGATCGCGATCCCCGAAGCCCTGCGACCCTACACGCGATTTGACATTATAAAATAATTGCACTATCTTCGCGCCATTAAATTCGTAATTTCTAATTCGTAATTCGTAATTATTTTATCATGGCTTACAAAATTGATCCTGCTCTCTGTACCGCCTGCGGTACCTGCATCGACGAATGTCCCACCGAAGCTATCTCGGCGGGCGATGTTTACGTTATCGACCCCGACACCTGCATCGACTGCGGCGCTTGCGCGGGCGTATGCCCCGTCGAGGCTATCGCTGCCGAATAGTTATTTTTTCGTGCTTTTGACGAAAAATCGACAAAGATGAGATCGAAAAGAGTGTTCCCTTGGGGGCACTCTTTTTTTGTGCCTGGTGTCATAATAATATATTGCCGTTGGCTTTAGCCAACGGATACATATACCGAAAACACCATGGGCTTTAGCCCAACGATAGCGCGAAAAGTTGGGCTAAAGCCCGAAATGAGACCGGATGGCTTGCAATTCCATCCGTCAGCTAAAGCAGACGGCAAAAATAAACAGGAACCCTCGAAACCGAAGGCATCGTTTGTGGCGATGACAGGGCGTTTTTTGCTAGAGCTTGTTTGGATTTTTCCATCGAAGCTATTTTTTGCTCTTTTCGCCTCATTTTTTGCCCGAAACGAGGCGCATAGGGGTTCCTATGTAACGAGTTACGGGTGAAAAATGAGGCGAAAAGAGCAAAAAAGAGCGAGAATGGGAATTTCCAAACAAGCTCTTATCTTTGCAGTGTGAAAACAGAACAAATTCTCGACAGGGCGCTCCGGCGCGAGGCGTTGACCGAAGACGAGGCGCTTGCCCTGTTCGAGCGGGCGCCTTTGCAGGAGCTTGCGGGCGCCGCCGACCAGGTACGCCGCGCCCTCGTGTCCGATCCGGAGGTGGTGACGTGGCAGATCGACCGCAACGTCAACATCACGAACGTCTGCATATCGGGGTGCCGATTCTGCAACTTCCATTGCAAGCCCCATGAAAAGGACAAAGCCTATATTCTCGGCATCGAGGATTACGTTCCGCGCATCGAGGAGACTCTGGCCCTCGGCGGCGACCAGTTGCTATTGCAGGGGGGGCTGCATCCGCATCTCGGCATAGAATTCTACACGGGACTTTTTTCGGAACTCAAACGTCTCTATCCGCAGGTCAAACTGCACGCTCTCGGAGCGCCGGAAGTAGCCCATATCGCGCGCGTGAGCGGCCTCGGTATCAGTGAAACCCTCGAACGACTCGTGGAGGCGGGGCTCGATTCGCTTCCTGGCGCCGGGGCCGAGATTCTTGTCGACGAGGTTCGCAAAAAAATATCGCCGGGAAAGCCCACTGCCGCCCAATGGCTCGACGTGATGCGCCAGGCCCACCGCATGAACCTTCCCACCTCGGCGACCATGATGTACGGCCACATCGAGACTCCGCGCCACATCGTGCAGCATCTCATCAAGATACGCGATCTGCAAAGCGAGGTTCCCGCGGGGCATCACGGTTTTGTGGCTTTCATTCCGTGGATATTTCGAAGTCGCGGTACGGCGCTCGAACACGATGGAGTGACGACGCATTTTTCCCCCTTGGAATACCTGCGAGTTATAGCCCTTTCGCGCCTCGTTCTGAGCAACATTCGCAACATTCAGGCCTCGTGGCTCACGGTGGGCGCTCCCACGGCCCAGATGGCTCTGCACAGCGGCGCCAACGACATGGGGTCGATCATGATCGAAGAGAGGGTGGTTTCGTCGGCGGGGGCGCGGAACAGCTTCGATGCCGGGGGAATTCAAAACGCGATCCGCGAGGCGGGATTCACGCCCGTTCTGCGCGACCAGCTCTACCGTGTTCGTGAAATTTGATAGGCTTCGGGCAGGTGATCCCGGCATTGCTGGGACCGAAACGATAATTACGAGGTAATATTAGTATCAAAAATATGTCATTTTCCACTTTTTAATGCATAAAATGGCACTAAATAGCCACACTTTAAATATTTTTTAATATTTATTATTCATTTATTTTGTTATACGGAAATAATTACTGTATCTTTACCCCTTGTAACTTGAACAACCATATCCCTAACCCCCAAAATTATTAACTATGTTCGATTTAAAAGGGTTCAGAAAGAGCCGGAAATTGAGCCAAAAACAAATTTCAGAGATTCTCGGGATCGGAACCTCATTCATCTCACAGATCGAAACCGGAAAAGATCCCATGCCCGGTTACATCCCCGACAAGCTTGCCGCCGCGTTCGGTAAAGAGGAAGTGGACATGTACTATGTGGATGCCACCCACGCCGAACTCGAGGCCGAGCGCCGCTTTAGGAAGCAGTACACATCGCCTATCGGAGCCTTCATTCCCGCCAAAAGAGGCGAAGGATCGCTCGGTACGAACGTCGACTGGATCGACAGGGTGCTTCAGGCCCTCGAACGGCGCGACGAACTCGCTTTCCAGCAACAGCGCGAATACGAAAGGCAGGGAGTCCGCATCGACGAACTTCTGGCGTTCCTGAAGGAACAGCAGGGCTGACCGATCGGCCGTAGCCTTAATCCTTGATTTGCTCCCCGAATCCGGCAATGGCGTCGTAAACCGCCTGCTGGAGTGTATACCGAACCCGCGATTCTATGAACGCGGGGTTTTCGCGTGACGGGGTGACGCGATTGCACAAAAGCACATAGATCAAACCGTATTCGGGGTCGGCCCAGGCTATGGCGCCGGTGAAACCCGTGTGTCCGAAGCTCCTTTGCGACGCGCCGGGAGCGGGGTATGCGTCTTTCAGAGCGAGGGTGTCGTTGCCCGGCAGGGGACGGTCGAAACCTAATGCCCGACGGTTATCCTCGAGGGCATATTGCCTCGCCGTGAAACGCTCGACGGTGGCGGGGACGAAGTAGCGGACCCCGTTGTAAACCCCTCCGTTGAGTAGCATCTGCATCACCGTGGCCACATCCCGCGCCGTGCCGAACAGACCCGCGTTGCCCGAAACCCCTCCCATAACGGCCGCGCTTTCGTCGTGTACCGTGCCGTGTACCGTGCGCATCCGCCACGTGCCGTCGACCTCGGTGGGTACTATCTTTTCGAGAGGGATGCCCTTTTGCAGCGGGTTGAAGGTTAAGCCCACGCCGAGCGGACGGTAAAATTCTTCGTCGAGAAAAGTCTCGAAATCGCGCCCGTCCACCTCGCGCACGATCTCGGGAACGAGCAGAAAAGGGAGGTCGGAGTAGCGGTATATGCGGGTACGCAACTCCGCGTCGCGAATGGCCAATAGCAACGAATCGCGCGTCAGCAGCCACGGCTTCGAGATGCCCGACGGAAAGCCCGACCGGTGGGCGAGGATTTCGCGAAAAGTGATCCTCGCCTTGTCGGTACCGCGCAACGGGCGATAATATTTCGACAGACGGTCGTCGAGAGCTATCTCGTGCCTTTCGACCAGATGCGCCAGCGCGAGCGTCGAGGCGGCCATTTTGGTCACCGAGGCGAGATCGTACAGATGGTCGTTCTCCACGGGAACGGCGCACGAATAGTCGTGATGGCCGAAACTGCGGTCGATCACCACTTTGCCGTCGCGCGCCACGAAAAGCTGACATCCGGGAAAGGCACGCGTTTCGATCGCCCGGCCGATTATCGAATCTATGGTGCGCACAAGCAACGCGCTGTCCATCCCTGCCTCGTGCGGACTTGCGGCGTGCAGTACAGGCGCGTCGTTCCATCGCGGCAATGGAGATAACAAAGGTTGCCCGACGACCACTATCGAGATCGTTGCTACTGCAATCGTCGACAGTATTGCGCGTAACATATTCGTAACTCGTAACTAATACCGGTAGTGCTCGGCCTTATAGGGCCCTTCGGGAGAAACGCCGATATAGGCGGCCTGCTCGTCCGTGAGTTTCGTGAGGCGCACACCCAAATTGGCAAGGTGCAGGCGCGCCACCTCCTCGTCGAGGGCTTTGGGAAGGCGGTAAACGTCCACCGGAAGCTCTTTCGTCCACAGTTCCATCTGGGCGAGGGTCTGATTGGTGAACGAGTTGGACATCACGAACGACGGATGGCCAGTGGCGCAACCGAGGTTTACCAGGCGTCCCTCGGCGAGGATGAATATCGAGCGTCCATCCGGGAAGGTGTACTTGTCGACCTGGGGTTTGATGTTGAGCTTCCTCACTCCCGGCTCGGCTTCGAGCCTCGACATCTGTATCTCGTTGTCGAAGTGGCCGATGTTGCACACTATCGCCTGGTCGCGCATGGAGCGCATGTGTTCGAGAGTGATTATGTCGCGGTTGCCTGTGGTGGTGACATAGATGTTGCCCTCGGGCAGGGCGTCCTCCACCGTCATAACCTCGAAACCCTCCATCGCGGCCTGAAGCGCGCAGATGGGGTCGATCTCGGTGACTATAACGCGCGCGCCGTAGGCTTTCATGCTTCGCGCGCATCCCTTGCCAACGTCGCCGTAACCGCACACGACGACGACTTTTCCGGCGATCATGGTGTCGGTAGCGCGCTTGATGCCGTCGGCCAGCGACTCGCGGCAGCCGTAGAGGTTGTCGAACTTGCTCTTTGTCACCGAATCGTTGACGTTGATGGCGGGGACGAGCAATTCGCCGCGCTCCATCATCTGATAGAGGCGGTGTACGCCGGTGGTGGTCTCCTCCGACACGCCGCGCAGTTCGGCCACGGTGTCGTGCCATTTGCGAGGCTCCTCTTTCAGAATTGTCCGGAGCGTTTCGAGAATCACCTTCTCTTCGTGACTGCCGGGAGTGTATTCGAGCGAGGCGGCATCGTTCTCGGCTTTGTAGCCCTTGTGAATTAGTAGCGTCGCGTCGCCCCCGTCGTCGACAATCAGACCCGGGCCTTTGCCTCCGGGAAACGACAGCGCCATCGCCGTACACCACCAGTACTCTTCGAGGCTTTCGCCCTTCCATGCGAATACGGGCACTCCGGCAGCGGCAATGGCTGCCGCGGCGTGATCCTGCGTCGAGAAGATGTTGCAACTGCACCAGCGCACCTCGGCGCCGAGTTCGACCAGCGTTTCGATCAGCACGGCTGTCTGAATGGTCATGTGCAAAGAACCAGTTACGCGGGCGCCTTTCAGGGGTTTAGCCGCGCCGTATTTCGCCCTGAGGGCCATCAGGCCCGGCATTTCGTGCTGCGCTATGTCGATCTCCTTGCGGCCCCAGTCGGCGAGACTGATATCGGCGACTTTGTAGGGTATTTTTTTGTCTATATACATAATGTTTAATTGTTATTTTAATATTCTTCTGTTTTCCACCTCCGTCAAAACTCTCATCTGCTGAATGGCGCTTTGGTTCAGTTTTATCAATCGTTCCCGTTGTGGAAGCCCCTCGTTAATGAACACGGCGTTGAGGTTTTCCATGTTCGACAGGCAGATCAATTCGTTGATCGAAGCATAATCGCGGATATTGCCTTTCAGATCGGGGTTAGCATCACGCCAATCCTTTGCCGTGACTCCGAACAGAGCCATATTGAGCACATCAGCCTCGCTTGCATAGACGATCGAGGTTTGCTTCGCCGTCAGTTCAGCGGGGATAAGGTTGTGCTTGATCGCGTCGGTATGGATATGATAGTTGATCTTAGCCAGTTCCCGTTTAGCCGACCAGCCGAGAGATTTTTGCTCTTCTTCTTTGAGGCGTTGGAACTCTTTGAGCAGGTACAGTTTGAACTCGATGGATATCCACGAAGCAAACTCCAAAGCAATATCCCTATGGGCATAAGTTCCGCCATACCTTCCTGATTTGGAGACGATACCGATGGCATTCGTGGACTCTATCCATTTTTTTGGAGTCATCACGAAACCATTCAGTCCTGCCTCTTTTCTAAACCCGTCGAAAACGACGGGTTTAAAATCGGGATTGTGCAACCCCTCCCATATACCCAACAGCTCTATTGTGTTTCTGTTTCTCATCCAATTCTTAATTACATCGTCCGTATGTTCGGCATTCTTATATCGTGCAAGGTCCGTGATGCAAACATAATCGGCATCATTGATGTTAAGAATGGTTAAATCAGTGTTTTTTACAGTTATCTTAGCCATGGGTCAGAATGTTCTTTATCTGTTTTTCGTCTTCTGCGATCCGGGTGCGGAGGGCTTCGGGGGTGGGGAAGCGCCGTTCGGGGCGGATGAAGCGAATGAGTTCAATTTCGAGTTCGCGGTCGTAGAGGTCGCCCTCGAAGTCGAACAGGTGGAGTTCCAAGACGCGCCCGCCATCGTCCGAGAAAGTGGGTTTCACCCCGAGGTTGGCCATCGCGTCGTACTGTCGGCCTTCGACAGCAACCCTTGCGGCGTAGACACCGTCGGGGTGATCCAACCCGGCGTCGACGGCGATGTTGGCGGTAGGGTAGCCCAAAGCCCGCCCCACCTTGCTTCCTTCGACAACCCGGCCCCTCAGTTTCATATCTTCGAATTATTTACGGGTGAACCGTGCTATGGGAGTTTGCCCTCCCCGCACTTTTTGACCCAATCCGACCAATACCTCGGCGTCCAAAGGCAGATATAGATCGACCCGGCTACCGAACTTAATGAAGCCGCATGGGGTGTTCTGAGTGGCATCGGTGCCCTCCACGGCGTAAGAAACTATACGCCGCGCGACCATTCCCGCCACTTGACGGAAGACAACCGTCCCGTGTACGGGGGTTTCGACGGCGGTCGTGGTGTGCTCGTTGTCGTCCGACGATTTTGGGTGCCACGCGACCATGAAACGGCCGTGATGGTGCTTGAAATAGGTGACACGCCCTCCGACGGGAAACCAGTTCTGATGTACGTTGGTCACCGACATGAACACCGACACCTGTATTCGTTTCTCGCCCGTTACCTCCCCCTCGACCACATCTTCGGCCACGACGACGGTGCCGTCGCAGGGCGAAAAAACGATCTCGTCGTCGGCGAGCAGAGGGCGGTTCGGGATGCGGAAGAAAGCGATGATAAAGGCCCACGTCACGAGTGCGGCCAAACCCCAAAACGCGATCACCCACCAACCGTCGAGATGCGGGCAAGCCCTTAGCAACCATCGTGTCAGAAAAATGAAACCCGTTGCCAGCGCACCCAGGATCAGAAGCGCGATCGGGATTATGGCGTCGCCTTCCCTGCTTATCTTCATTTGGTCAGGTATGTTATAAGAAAAAACAAAAACGCCACGGGAACAGCCCCGAGAGTCGCGTCGAACCGGTCTAAAATGCCTCCGTGTCCCGGTAGCAGGCGTCCCGAGTCTTTAACGCCCGCCGCACGTTTGAGACGGCTCTCCACGAGATCGCCTCCCACCGCGGCGAGTGCCACGAGCACTCCGAAAACGGCCCACAGCCACACGTCGCCTCCCGCCCAAAACCTGCCGACCAGAGCCGCCGTCACAGTTGCGCCTACGATGCCTCCCGCGAAACCCTCCCACGATTTGTGGGGCGAGATGCGGGGAGCCATCTTGTGCCGACCGAAGGCGACACCCACCAGATAGGCAAAAATGTCGTTGGCCCACACCACCACGATAAAAGCCGGGGCTATGCGGGCGTCCCAGCCCGCAGGCCATCCGGTGTCCAACATGGGATGACCGCTCCAAATTCGCGCTCCGTCGGCCATGCCTCCGCCGAGCATCGGGAAGAACCACATCGCAACCATACAGAGTACGATGTAGAGTGTTCCGAGCCACTTTTGGGTGCGGCCCCGGGCGAGGCGTAAAAACTCGGCCTTGCAAGAAAATGCGATCAGAAGCAACAGCGCCAAATAGGTTCCGCGCCCCAGAACCATTCCCGCCAAAACCACGGCGACGAAAACGAGGCCGGTTATGGTTCGGATCACGAGGTTGTGAGTTTTTTCGCTCATCCGGGATTATATTTCGCCGTGAGGCTGGTCGGCCTCGTCTATTTCGGGCGAGATCGTCTCGGGATCGGCGCCGTGGCTTTTTTTGCCCGTGCGGCCCGCACTGCCGAAAATCTCTTCGAGGTCTTCGCTGAACACCGTCTCCTTGTCCAAAAGCCTCTGGGCAAGGGTTTCGAGGCCGGCGCGGTTCTCGGTGATCACCTTGCAGGCAGTCTGTTCGGCCTCTTTCAGCAACCGTTTGGTCTCGGCGTCGATATCCTGCGCGGTCTTTTCGCTGAATGGTTTGGTGAAGGCCATGTCGCTGTTGCCCGACGAGTCGTAATAGCTCATGTTGCCCAACTTCTCGCTCATGCCGAAATAGGTCACCATTGCGTAAGCCATCTTGGTGGCCCTTTCGAGATCGCTCAAGGCTCCCGTTTCGCTCGTTCGGAAGAATATCTCCTCGGCCACGCGCCCGCCCAGAAGCGAGGCGATCTTATCCATGAACTGTTCGCGCGTGGTGTTGTGGCGTTCGTCGGGCAGATACCACGACGCGCCCAAAGACCTGCCGCGCGGAATGATCGTCACCTTGATGAGCGGGTCGGCGTCTTTGAGGAACCAACTCACCGTGGCGTGTCCCGCCTCGTGGAAAGCCGTCAGGCGTTTCTCCTCGGCGCTCATTACAAGGCTACGGCGTTCCAGCCCGCCCACTATGCGGTCGATGGCGGCGAGGAAGTCCTCCTTGTCGACTGCCGATTTGCCTCCGCGTGCGGCGATCAGGGCCGCCTCGTTGCAGACGTTGGCGATGTCGGCGCCCGAAAATCCGGGGGTCTGGCGCGCGAGGAACCCGCGGTCGAGATCGGGCACGAGTTTGAGGTTATTGAGGTGGACGTCGAATATCTGTTCCCTCTCTTTTAGTTCCGGCAGACCCACTTCGATCTGACGGTCGAAGCGTCCCGCGCGCATGAGGGCTTTGTCGAGTATGTCGGCGCGGTTGGTGGCGGCCAGAAGTATCACCCCGGCGTTGGTGCCGAAGCCGTCCATCTCTGTAAGTAACTGGTTGAGAGTGTTTTCCCTCTCGTCGTTGCTGCTATATCCGGCATTCTTACCGCGCGCACGGCCTATGGCGTCGATCTCGTCGATGAACAGGATGCAGGGGGCTTTCTCCTTGGCCTGACGGAACAGGTCGCGCACACGCGATGCCCCGACACCCACGAACATCTCCACGAAATCGGAACCCGATATCGAAAGGAAAGGTACGTCGGCCTCGCCTGCCACTGCCTTGGCCAACAGTGTTTTACCCGTTCCCGGAGGGCCTACGAGCAACGCTCCCTTGGGTATTTTGCCGCCCAGTTCCTTGTACTTTTCGGGCTTTTTCAAAAAGTCGACTATCTCCATGATCTCGACCTTTGCCTCTTCGAGCCCCGCGACATCCTTGAAGGTCACCTTTTGCTGTTTCTCCTTGTCGAAAATCTGCGCCTTGGCCCGTCCCACGCCCATTATCTGGCCACCCGGGCCTCCGCCCATCGCGCCCGACATCGAGCGCATCATAAAGAACATCAAACCCAAAAGGAGCAACAGCGGGAACCAACCCGCGAGAAAGTTGCTCCAGCCGTTCTTTTCGTTGCGGTAGTCGAGCGGAAGCGTCTGCCCGAACTCCTGGCGCGCAGACTCGACGTCGGCGGCCAAAAGATCGACCGAACCGATCGTGAAGCGGAATTGCGGTTCATCCTCCGAGGTGGGAATGTTCTTGTATTTATCCTCTTTTTTGTACCGTTCGGCTGCCGCCGATGTGAGATACACCTCGGCCGTTTCGCGGTTAACCACCACTATTTTAGTGACTTCGCCGCGGCTTATCATCTCGGCGCGCACGGTGTTCCAGTCGGTCGGGGCGGTCGTTTGGCGGTCGCCGGTGAACATCCATATCGCAATGATCGCCACGATCAGCATCCAACCCCATATAAACGGGTTGCGTGTCCCGGGCAGTTTTGGTTGTCCCTGCGGCCCCTGTCCCGGCCTCTGGGGTCCACGCGGCCCCTGCGGCGGGTATTGTCCGCCGCCCTGTTGCGCGGGTCTATTTTTATTCTCTTCCATATTTACATATCATATTCATATCGGGTGAGCGGCGCGTCGGCCCACAACTCGTCGAGTTTGTAGAACGCGCGCATCTCGGTCTGGAAAATGTGTACCACCACGTCGAAATAGTCCATCGCTATCCACAGCGCGTTGGCCGCGCCGTCGATCCTGTGGACGCGGATCTTGAGCTGTTTTTCGACCTCGTCCTCCACTCCGGCGGCAATGGCGGCCACCTGGGTCGTGGAATCGGCGTTGCAGATGACGAAATGCGAGGTTATCGCACCGTCCATCCCGCTCATGTCGAGCGAGACTATGTTCTTGCCTTTTTTGTCTTTTATAGCTTCGATTATCGTTTCGAGCAGTTTATCCATATAATGTGGTCAGGTTTTACAAGCCGTTTCTAAAACGGCAAAGGTACTAAATTACTTGTTGCATTCCAACACCGCGTCGCGTAGCGCCGAGATTATCGAGTGCTTGACGTAGGTGCGGCGGACGGCGAGGGCGATCTTGCGCGACATGGCGCCTTTGGCGAGAGTTTTGATCTGGCCGCGCCGCTCGGCGGGGACGAATGCCGTCGCCATCTCCGGAAGCACGGTCACACAGTTCGTGCAGTCGACGATCCGCATCACTGTCTCCAGCGATCCGCACTCGAAATTATACCTCGAATGGACGGCGCGTTTCCCCTGGCAAAGTTCCAGCACCTGATCCCTGAGGCAGTGCCCCTGGTTGAGCAGTATCAGCTGGCGCATGTCGATGTCCTCGATACGCACGTTCGACCGCTCGTAGAGGTCGCTGGACGGCGAGACGTACATGTGGAAACGGTCGCTGAACAACTCGTACTCCATGATGCCGTCGGGAGAGGTGCCGCTCGAGATGAGCGCCGCGTCGAGAGCGTCGTGGGCCAGTCCCTCGCAGATGGGCGCCGTCTCCATCTCGTGTATCTCGATGTCGACTTTCGGGTATTTTTTGATGAACGCCGGGATGAAACGGTGCAGCAGATAGGGCCCCACGGTGGGGATCACCCCCAAACGCAACGTACCGGCTATCTCGCCCTTCAACTCGTTTACCGACTCGCGAACGTAATTATAGGATTTCAACGCCTCTCGAGCGTTGCGGATCACCACCTCGCCCGCCTCGGTTGGGATTACAGGCTTTTTCGTGCGGTCGAGAAGTATCACGCCTAACTCCTCTTCGAGGCTTTTTATCTGCATCGACAGGGAGGGTTGGGTGACGAAACATTGCTGGGCTGCCAGCGAAAAACTGCCGCAGTTGGCGACGGCAAGAAGGTATTCTAACTGAACTATGGTCATTTGGGCGCGCTTAAATTTAACGTGAGTTCGATGAATTCAAATATTGTGATTTATAGTATATTAAGTTATGTTTTGGGCTCATTTGAACTCATCGAACCCACGTTACCGGCTTTTTCAAAGCCGGCTCTTGTAACCTACCCCCTAAAAGCCGCATCTGCCGCCGGGCAGTGCCCGGCACTTTCAGCTCGCCTTTCTCGCTGCGCTCTGAAAGACTACGCCCCTTCCAAAGGGGGACTTTGCAAAGCCGATGGCTTTGCGTAAGTGGAATATATTGAAAATAAATACATTACAATTAACTAATTCATCGAATTCACGTTAAATTTATGCAAAGGTATAAAATTTATTTATAAAAGCAGCCAAAATGATAAAGGATAGGATGAGTATGGAAAGAAGAATGATTACATAGATCAGTCCGAGCAGTCCTATCTTCAGGATCATGGGGACGATGCGCGGGCGGTAGACCCTTCGCAGGGCGAAACCGAGATAGATCGCCGGCATCCACAGAAAGAACCACTCTTCGCGGCCAAGGTCGGGGAAGATTTTACTCACGACGAGCCAGATCGAAAGCAACAGGAAAACGAACGAATTGAAATGGAGCGAAAAGACGAGATAGTCGCTGTACGATCGATCCCGTCTCTTGAAAAACAGCCATACCAAGAGCGCGAACACCGGCATCAGCAACAGTGTCATGTAGGGAAGGGCGGATGTGAACCAATCCATGAATTTCCGTCTTCCGGCGGAAGTCGCTAATGCACCTTCGAGAGAGTCGCCAATATCGCCTTCCGGCAGGTTCAGATTTATACCGGAGGATACCTGCTCCGTCGCGGGTGAGGTGGCATCCGTCGCGCTTTCGGCGATATCGCCGGGGTCGATCTTCGAGATGCCCAACAGCAGTGCGAAAAAGATGACGGCGATAAACCAGAACAGCTTCGACGGGAAAACGTACCGCACTATTCGTCCGGCGTAGAATTCATTCGTAAGCCGTCCGGGGTAGGCCACCAGATACCAAAGCGTGCGGAAAACCTTGTTGTCGAGGGCGAATACGGTGCCCAGCGAGTTGCCTACTATTTCGCGCAGCCGGTGGTTTGTGCCCGCGAAAAGGTCTTGTCCGCAGGCGTGGCACCAGCGTCCCACGGTACGGGTTCCGCAATTCCTGCATACCGCCCTCACGAGCGAGACTTTGTTTCGTTTGGTCATTTTTTAATATTTCCCTTTCCAGAGTCGGGCGATGCGTTCGGCGAACTTCTGCTCGGTGGCGTTTTCAGGGTTGGGGTCGTAGAAGCGCGTGCCTTCGAGCCCCTCGGGCATGAATTCGAGGTCGGCGAACCCCCCCTCGAAGCTGTGTGCGTATTTGTAACCCTTGCTGTAATCGAGCTCCTTCATCAGTTTTGTGGGGGCGTTGCGTATATGAAGGGGTACGGGACGATTGGTGGTGTCTTTCGCGACGAAACCCATGGCCCGGTCGATCGCCATGATGGAGCTGTTGCTCTTGGGCGAGTTGGCAAGATAAACCGTCGCCTCGGCAAGCACTATGCGCGCCTCGGGCATCCCGATCTTGTGGACGATGTCGAAACAGGCGTTCGCCATCAAAAGGGCGTTGGGGTTGGCAAGGCCGATGTCCTCGGCGGCGAGAATAGCCAGGCGGCGAGCGATGAAACGCGGCTCCTCGCCCCCGGCCAACATGCGGGCCAGATAGTAAATGGCGGCGTTGGGGTCAGAGCCGCGCACGCTCTTGATGAATGCCGAGATGACGTCGTAGTGCTGTTCGCCGTTCTTGTCGTAGAGTGCTATGTTCTGTTGCAGGGCGTCGGTGACCGCCTCGTCGGAGATCGTGACGCGGCCGTCGGTCGCGGCGGCGAGTATGTCGAGTATGTTCAGGAGTTTTCGCGCGTCGCCCCCCGAGAACCGGAACAGAGCCTCGGTCTCCACCACCTCCACACCGCGCTCGCGCAGTTCGGTGTCGGTCGCGACGGCGCGATCCAGAAGGGTTTGCAACTCGGCGTCGTTCATCGGGTTTAGCACATACACCTGACAGCGCGACAGCAGCGGCGAGATCACCTCGAACGAAGGGTTCTCGGTCGTCGCGCCGATCAGCGTTATCACTCCCTGCTCGACGGCGCCCAGGAGCGAATCCTGCTGGCTCTTGTTGAAGCGGTGGATTTCGTCGATGAAAAGGAAAGGCGACGGAGTGTTGAAGAACTGTTGTTTGCGTGCGCTGTCGATCGCCTCCCTGACGTCCTTCACCCCCGCCGCGACCGCCGAAAGGGTGTAGAACGGCCTTTGCAGGGTGTTGGCAACGAGCCTCGCAAGGGTGGTCTTGCCGACCCCCGGCGGCCCCCACAGTATGAACGAGGGGACGTTGCCGGTATCCATGAAGCGGCGGAACACCCCGTTCTTTCCGACGAGATGCTCCTGCCCGATGTAATCTTCGAGAGTTTGCGGCCTGAGCCGTTCCGCCAAAGGTCTGTTATTCATATACAGAGCAAAGGTATGAAAAAATGTGCTATGTTTGCACTGAAAAACCTAAGTGTGCGATGAAGAGAAAGTTAATGATGGCCTATTTCTGCCTTCGTATGGCGCTGGGCGACTATCGCAGGTGGAAACTGACGCTGAAATACTACAAAAGACGGGGCCGCCGACCCGACTTCGACGATCCGACCGATATTTCGGAGTATATAATGGCGGGTATTCTGTATGAACGCAACGGCGATCGCGCACCCCTTGCCGACAAGGTGCTGGTGAAAGATTTCGTGAGTTCCAGAGGTTTGAGCCGCATCGTGCCGAAGACACTGGGTGTGTGGGACAACGCCTCGCAGATAGATTGGGACAGCCTTCCCGACAAGTTCGCCCTGAAGGTCAACCACGGATGCGGCTTCAATCTGTTTTGCCTCGATAAAGCCGGTTTCGACCGCCCGGCGGCGGTGAAAAAGCTGAACCGGTGGGTACGCCGCAGATTCAACCCGCTCGAAACCCATTACGACGGTATAGAGCCTAAAATTTTCGCCGAGGAGTTTATCGACGACGGAAGCGGCCGTCTGCCTTTCGACTACAAATTCATGTGCGTTGCGGGAGAACCGATGTGCGTCTTTTTTTGCAAGGGCAGGGATATCGAGACCGGCCGGGCGAAGTTCTATGTGTTCGATAACGACTGGAACGATATGCTTCGTTATCAAACCCGTCCGCACGCCGACGCGAACACGATCCCAAGACCGAAGAATTTCGAGGCGATGAAAGAGTACGCGCGGATACTGTCGAAGGGTTTCGACTTCGTGAGGGTCGATCTGTACGACACGGGCGAGAGGGTGTGGTTCGGCGAGATGACCTTCACCCCCGACAAAGGCAAACTCAGCGAATTCTCCGACGAGGCGCTGCGGGAGATGTATGCGCGGTTGAAAAAATAGGAGGGGTAGTGCCGGGGCCGTTATTTTCGCTTCGGGTTCCCGGGGAACCACCCCTTTTCCACCCGGCGGCGCTGGGCGAAAAGTTCGTGGATGCTCCACAGGCAGGTGAAACCCACCACGCCCAGCAGCGCGTTCACTAACACCCCTTTCACGAAGATAGACCCGGCCAGAGCCGCCAGTCCCGCGACGAGGAACAACCACCAGAAGCGCACTCCCAGATGGTATTCACATTTTATGACTATGGGGTGGAATACCCCGATGATAAGAAATGTTCCCAAGCCGATGGCAAGGCCGGTGAGATGGTGGGTTTCGAGAAAATTCATGTCGGCAGTGTTTGAAGGGACAAAAATAGGAAAAATACAACGATCAACCCGGAAGTCCCATCCTTTGTCTCGCCCACGGAACGACGAGTGCGGGCGGCATCTTCTTTTCGAGCATCTCTTTCATGTATTTCATATAAGGGTCGACGTGGGCGAAGAACATTTTGTAGCCTTCGCACAATGCGTTCAGTCCGCTCTCACCGCTCGGGGTCACGTCGAAACGGTGCTTCGGGCACTCTCCGCGACATGCGAAGTACCATTTGCACCGCAGGCATTCGCGCGGCAGGGAGTTGCGTTTGTCGATCCCGAAACGGAACTGCCCGAGCGAATCGAACATCGAGGCCATATCTTTTTCGGCTATGTTGCCTATTTTGTATTCGGGGTACACGAAATGGTCGCACGCGTAGACGTCGCCGTTGTGCTCCACCACCAGCGCGTCGCCGCACGTCTCGGCGAACGAGCACAGCGCCGGGGGTACTCCCATCCACTGCGCCAGCGCCACGTCGAACAGTTGTACATAATAGTTCCCCACGTCGGAGATGACCCATGTGTCGAAAACGTCGCACATAAAGCGGCCGAAGCCCCTCGCGGAGACCGACCACGGAGCAAGCACAGCGCCGGGAGTCGAAGGGGGAACTATCACGGGCCGTCCGCCGGGTCCGGGAACGGTGTATTCGAGCACGGGCAGGAACTGCATGAAACGGCTGCCCAGCGAGCGCAGATAACGGTAGACCTCGGCCCCGCGTCCTTCGCTTTTCGAATTGACGGTGGAGAGGGTGTTGAATTCGACCCCCTCGCGCTTCATCATTTCGATCGCCGCGACCACTTTGGAGTGGGTGGGCGCACCGCCCTTGTCGCGCCGGAAAGCGTCGTGGATATCGGCGGGGCCGTCGATCGAAACGCCCACGAGGAAATTGTTCTCTCGGAAAAGACGGCACCACTCCTCCGTTATAAGCAGACTGTTGGTCTGGATCGTGTTCTCGATGCGTTTATCTCCCTTGAATTTTTGCTGCAATGCCATCGCGCGGCGGAAAAAGTCGATACCCGCCGTGAGAGGCTCGCCGCCGTGCCAGTTGAAAGTGACCAGATCGACCTTGTTACCTTCGATGTATTGGCGGACGTACTCTTCGAGCAGATCGTCCGGCATAAGCGCCTCACGACCGCCGTAGATACCCGCCTTGTCGAGATAGTAGCAATAGGCGCAATCGAGGTTGCAGCGCGATCCGACGGGCTTGAGCATCGTCGAGAAAGCCGTGGGCGACATCTTTTTCTGCGCGTCTTCGAACGTCAGAGTATAGGGTCTTTTCTTTTCCATGATATTGTCTGTGTGTAATGAACGTTCCGCCGGGCGTTCAAAGTATTCGACTCTCTTCGAAAGGCTTCTGATCGGAGCGTGTTCAGGGAGTTTGCCAGTTTCCGGTATCCATTGCCGCGCCTGTGTCGCCCTGCGAGGCCATCCACTCCGCAAGGGCGTGCTTCATGCGTTCCATGCGTTTTTTGTACCGGGGCTCGTCGGCCAGATTCCGAAGTTCCCACTCGTCGAGTTTCATATCGTAGAACTCGACGGCGGGACGGTGCAGATAGCGTTCCAACAGGCGGACGGCCTCGGGGTCGCCGGAAGCCGCGGCCGTCCACGATTCCCACACGCCGGAGTCGCTGCCGGTTCGCATCAGGTGTTTCTCGTGGTACTCCGCTTCGGGAGTGAGGTTCAGAATGAGGGCGTACCGTTCGTCGCGAATGGCGCGTATGGGGTATGCGCGTCCTTCGGGAATGTTGTTGTGCATGAAATAGGCCCATTTGCGCGCTTTTTTTCCGCGACCGTAGAGCACGTCGAGGAACGAGACCCCGTCGAGTTCGGGTCGCGGGCCGCTTCCCGCTATATCGAGGAAGGTGGGCAACAGGTCTTCGTACTGAACTATGGCATCGGTGACGGTTCCGGGAGCGATCCCGGCCGGGTAGCGCGCGATCATGGCGCTGTGTACGCCCGGATACCAACTCGTCCACTTGCCTCCGGGGAATTGAGGCCCCTGTTCGCCCAGAAAGATCACGATCGTGTCGTCGAGTTTTCCCGTTTCGGTCAACATGTCGAGCACCGCGCCGACCTCGATGTCGAGCGCGCGTACCTCCGCGAGGTATTTGCAGAATATCTCACGAGTGGCGGGGCTGTCGACATAATTTGGCGGCAGAACCAGCTTGTCGGGGTCGAACTCCCCGGGGTCGCCCCATGTCCAGGGGACGTGAGGGTGGGTGCTACAAACGTAGAGCAGGAAGGGATCGTCGCTGCGGGTAACCCACTCGCGGATGCCGTCGACCGAGAACGGTGCCCTGGCCGCGACGCAATCGACGGTAAATCCGGGTATCCTGTCGAAACGGTACACATCCTGCGGCCCGGGATGGTCTTTGCCCGTGCGGCCGACGCGGTACCCTTGCCCGGGCATATAGTCGTTCACCGTTTTCGTGCCCCTGAAGGTGGCTTTGTGATTCTGGAACGATCCGTGTCCGGCGGGGAAAAGTCCGGTGTACATCGACGCGCGGATCGGAACGCTCATCGACATCGAGGCGTAGGCATTGGTAAATCTGATCCCTTCGCGGGCGAGGCGGTCGATGTTGGGGGTCGGAACGTTGACGCCGCCATAGCAACCCAGTTCGCTCGAAAGCAGGTCGTCGGCCACGATCGCGACGATATTGGGTCTTGCGATCTGTTGCTGGGCCGATACGAGCACAGGGGAAAGCAACAGCGCCGGTGTCAGACAGATAAGTCTCTCCTTAGTCATGATACATTATGGTTAACAACTGTTCCCGGCCTCTTTTTTTGGCCGCCGGGGACACGCTCGATGGGTTATTTGTAGTTTTCGATGTGACTCTCGTCTCCACAAAAATACACTTTTATATCCATATACGAAAACGGCGCCTCTTTCCGGGCGCCGTTTCCACATCACGGGGTGTCGTTTCAGATCAGTTTTTCGAGTACTGAAACCGTTTTTGCGATCTCCGCGTCGGAGAGCTCGTAGTTTTTGAGCGCGCCGCTCAGGTACTGTTCGTAGGCGTAGAGGTCGATCACGCCGTGGCCGCTCAAATTGAAAACTATCGTGCGGTCTTCGCCCGCCTCTTTCGCCTTTTGAGCTTCGTTTATCGCCGCGCATATCGCGTGGGTCGACTCGGGAGCGGGAATTATACCCTCGGTCTTGGCGAACAGCACTCCGGCGGCAAGGGATTCGACCTGCTCGATGTCGACGGCCTCGATAAGCCCGTCGCGAACCAATTGACTCGCAGTCGTTCCCGCGCCGTGATAACGCAAACCTCCCGCGTGAATGTCGGCCGGATGGAAGCCATGTCCGAGTGTGAGCATCGGGATCAGGGGGGTGAGACCCGACACGTCGCCGAAGTCGTACTGGAACTCGCCGCGCGTGAGTTTCGGGCAGCAGCTCGGTTCGGCGGCTATGAGGCGAGTTTTGCGTCCTTTTTGAATATTCTCGCGCAGGAAAGGGTAGGCGATGCCTCCGAAATTAGAGCCCCCTCCGAAGCATCCGATAATCACGTCGGGATAGTCGCCCGTCATCTCCAACTGCTTCAAAGCCTCCTCGCCGATGATGGTTTGGTGCAACACGACGTGGTTCATAACACTACCCAGAACGTAACGTGCGTCTTCGTTCTTGAGCACCATCTCGACCGCTTCGGAGATCGCCGTTCCGAGCGAGCCGCCGTCATTGGGATCGGCGGCAAGGATCGCGCGCCCGGCGTCGGTGGTGTTCGAGGGCGAGGGGAACACGTCGGCGCCCCAGGTGTTCATCATCAACTTGCGGTAGGGTTTCTGTTCGTAGCTCACCTTAACCATGTAGATCCTCAGGTCGAGACCGAACATCTCGGCGGCCATCGCCATAGCCGAACCCCACTGTCCGCCGCCCGTCTCGGTGGTCATGCGGTGCAGGCCCTGTTTAGCCGCGTAGTAGGCCTGCGGAACGGCGCTGTTGGGCTTGTGCGAACCGGCGGGCGAGACGCTCTCGTTCTTGAAATATATCTTCACGCCCGAGGGGAGATCGAGCGCCTTTTCGAGCTGGGTGGCACGCACCATCGGAGTGCAGCGCCATATTTTGTATATATCCTGTACCTCGTCGGGAATGTCGATGTAGCGCTCCGCGGACATCTCCTGATTGACGAGTTCCTCGACGAAAATGCGGTTCATGAGCTCCTTGGTGACCGGCTCTTTCGTTCCCGGATGGAGAAGCGGAAGGGGACGGTTGGGCATGTCGGCCACGATGTTGTACCATTGTTTGGGCAGTTCGCTGTCCGGAAGGACGATCTTTTTGGTTTTCATGGTTCTAAGAGTTAAGAGTTATAAATTATGAGTTATGAGTCGATTGAAAAAGCCCGCTGTTTTTTGAACAACGGGCTTCACTTATGGTATATGTACACACAAATCAGTCGAGCAGCCGCTGTTCACCACGCAGTTGCCACCACCAATTCCGTATGTTCATTGCTTTCATCGGGGACAAAGGTAAGAACGATTTGTTAAAAAACAAAATGTTTTTGTTAAATTTTCATTAAATCATCGAAAAATCGTTCCAAAACCGAAATATGTGGCGATTTTAAGAAAAAAAACCGTCGGATCGTAATAATTTCCATGACTTTTTGTATTTTTGTATTTAGAATTATTTCGTACACAAGGGTTTCGCACCACCGAATTATACCCCCATGAAGTGGTTTGTATTGATATTCTTTTTCGCAGCGGTTGCAAGTGACGTATACATCTATCGAAGCCTTGTCTCCGGCCGGTCTCGTCGCCTTTCCGCGCGCATTATCTATATCATATTCGCCATATTCACCGATGGAGCGGCGCTTACGGCGCTGATGCTTTACGGGGCTGCGGCCGATCGGGGCTCGGTAGGGGTCATGGTGGTGATGTGGTCGGTATGGCTGTTCATCCTCACCCTCACTCCGAAACTACTCTACTCTTTGGGTGGTGTGTTCGATTGCCTGGTGCGAAAGATTATCCGCCGCAGAGTGATCGTATTTCGGGTGGCGGGAACGGTGGTGGCCGCTGGGGTGATGGCCGCTATGATATGTGGTGCGACCGCCGGAAGGACGAAACTCAGGATCGAGGAGACGGAGATGTACTCCGCAAGAGTGCCCGAAGCGTTCGACGGATACCGGATAGTGCACTTCTCCGATACCCACATCGGCACGATGGCGAGGCCCGAAAAGCAACTTGCCCGTCTCGTGAAGGCAGTCGGCGAACTGGGGGGCGATATGGTGGTGAACACGGGCGACCTTGTGAACCTCACCCACGAAGAGCTCACTCCGGAGGTAATGGAGACGCTCTCGCGAATAGAGGCGCCCGACGGGGTGTGGAGCGTGTGGGGCAACCACGATCTGGGATTCTACCTGAAAAAGGGAGCGAAGATCACTCCGCGGGAGAATCTGGAGGCGCTCTCGACAAAGGTGCGCGGGATGGGATGGAGGATACTCTCCGATCGTTCGGTGTGGATCCGGCGCGGGGCCGATTCGTTGTTGCTGACGGGAATAGACTATCCCACTACCCGGCTCAACGGCCACAACAACGAATTGGGAGGAGCCGACCTCGATACAGCTTTCGCGGGTGTGGAGGGCGATCCGTTCAATATCGTGCTCAGCCACACGCCTACGCTGTGGGACGAAATAACCGCCCGCTACAGGGGAGATGCGACCCTTTCGGGGCATGTCCACGCGATGCAGACCAAGCTACGTTTTTGCGGCCGCGTGTGGTCGCCGGCGAAGTATATGTACGAGCAGTGGAGCGGCGGTTACACCGCTAAAAAAGATTGTAAAAAAGTGTTCCTATATGTGAACGATGGCATAGGATGTGTTGGGTATCCCATGCGAATGGGTGTGAGGGGTGAAATTACGGTCATTACATTGAAAAGATGCGAATAATTCTTTCAGCGGCGGTCTCTGCCGACGGCTATCTCGACAATTGCGAGCCGGAGAGGTTGATACTCTCTTCGCCCGACGATTGGCGCGCCATCCATGCACTGCGCGCCGAGTGCGACGCCATTCTCGTGGGGGCCGAAACCCTGCGTCAGGACAACCCTTCCCTTCTGATACGCGACGCCAGGTTGCGTGCCAAACGGCAAGCCGAAGGCCGCGATGCCGACATTATGAAAGTGACGGTGAGCGGAAGCGGCAGGCTCAGCCCGAAAATGAGATTCTTCACCGATGGTGGGGGCGAAAAGGTGGTGTTCACCCACGGAACGGTCTCCCACGAACTCTCCGAAATGGCGACGGTCATCTCCCGGCCCGTTATCACGGCGACCATCATTCTCAATCAACTGCGCAAGATGGGCGTGGAGACGCTGATGGTCGAGGGTGGGAGCAACGTGCTGTCGATGTTCCTAAGGGAGAGATGTTGGGATGAGTTCCGTCTGGGCCTCGCTCCCCTGTTCGTGGGCGACGATCGTGCCCCGAGGCTCGTTCTCGACGGCGACTATCCTCCGATGGCCCTTGTCAAAACCGAGCGACTGGGACAGACCGCCGTCATGCACTTCGTGAACCGTTCGCAGCACCGTGCCGACTGTGGCTATCTCGAACGCGCCCTGCGCGCG
>QMCD01000795.1_pt1 | contig 23952 bp, 18 predicted proteins | sample 1821841 | NCBI WGS metagenome assembly QMCD01 (sample SAMN01991225, study PRJNA193472) | Termite gut metagenome, whole genome shotgun sequencing project. | isolation source: worker | host: Macrotermes natalensis | reverse complement strand
GCGTGTTCGCCGCCACTACTCCATCAACCCCAATTACAACTGGAGCCTACTACGCAGTCGATCGCAACGCTACCGACGGCTGCCGAAACATCCTGAGAAAGCGCCGGAACGAACATAGTCGCCAGATTCACTAGTAGCAGCGCAGCAAGCGACCACGCAAAAAGGCGGCGCATGCGATGAACCTTCATCCCGTTCATATATACAGATTATACCATAAGCATAAGCGTGACAATAGAAAAAGCCTACTTTTAGTAGCTGTAGACTTCCCGACCTGTGGCGTCGTAGGCAGTAACGTAGAGGTTGCCGTCATCACGCGGCGAACGGGAGGCGTCAAACTTAATTTTCAGCCGCTCCTGATCGGTGTTCAGCATAACCTCAAATTCATACACGCTAGGCGCGCTGACTTCAATGCTGTCAGCATAGCAGCTGGCTCTCTCCAGCTCCATCTGACGACTTCCGGCATAGTAGCCGAGAAAAACAGTGTCTGGCGTTTCTTCGGCAACATGGGCAACAGTCTCTTAATGTCGGCGATGAACCCCATATCGAGCATCCGGTCGGCCTCGTCGAGCACGAAGTGGGCGAGTGTGTCGAGTTTTATAAAACCCTGTCCTATAAGGTCGAGCAAACGCCCCGGAGTCGCGATCAGTATGTCCACCCCCCTGTTGAGCCTTTCGGTTTGAGGTCCTTGCTTAACCCCGCCGAAGATAGCTGTATGGCGCAGGCCCGTATATTTTCCGTAATCGGCAAAACACTCGTCGATTTGCAGTGCGAGTTCGCGTGTCGGGGTCAGGATCAGTGCCCTGATCACACGCGCTCCTTTCTGTCTGCCATGCGAGCGGCCTCGACGATCTTTACGCCGTGGCATAGGTTCGTCGGAAGTGTTCGCTTGCGCTTTATTACGGGATTTCTCCTCCCATAATGTCTGAAGTATGGGAATGGCGAACGCCGCCGTCTTACCCGTACCCGTTTGGGCGATTCCGAAAATATCTTTCCCCCGTGCAACCACGGGAATAGCCTGTTCCTGAATAGGCGTCGGCTCGTTGTATCCTTTTTCACGGACAGCCCTCAATACCGGCTCCGCAATTTCCAATTCGTTAAATGTCATATTATTACTGTTTGGGAGAGCGTGAAGTCGGCTTTAAGTTTTTCGACCACCTCTCTTACGCTTCGTATCTTATCGGCTAAATAGGCATTACCGCCCGCAAAGGCATAACCTTTCTTCATATCGCCTTTGGCCGCGTTGTAGAGCGCTTTGATTATACAATAGGGACTCTTGGTATAGTCACATGTTTTTATGCAATGGAACGGGCATGAGCGCGGTTTTTCGTTTCCTCTGGCCACACTACGTATAAATTCACCGTCGAAAGCGCGTCCAGGCATACCCACCGGGCTTTGTATGATGCGCATATCTTCGGCACGGGAGTCGATATATACCATTTTGAACTCCATGGAAGCATCGCACTCCTCGGTAGGCACGAATATAGAACCCATCTGCACTGCAGACGCTCCGAGAGCCATAAACCGCGCAATATCTTCGCCTGTCGATATGCCGCCTGCCGCAACCACAGGAATATTCTTTCTGCCGGCATAACTTTCGGCCACTGCCACAACTTCAGGGATTAGGCGTTCCAACGAATAGTTTTCATCCTCGATCTGTTCGCGCTTGAACCCCAGGTGTCCTCCGGCTTTCGGACCTTCAACCACTATAGCATCGGGCAGGTAATTGTAATTCGTAGACCATTTCTCGCATATCAGTCGTGCCGCACGTGCCGATGAGACTATCGGAACGAGCTGTGTCCTGCAATCGGGGGTCAGGAACGACGGCAGGTCGAGCGGAAGACCCGCACCGGAAAAGATCACATCAGCCTTCTCCTCGATGGCCGTTCGCACCATGTCGGCGAAATTAGAGAGCGCAACCATGATATTGACACCTATCACGCCGCGGGTCTTTTCGCGTGCCTTACGAATCTCTTCACGCAGGCCGTAGATGCATTTCTCGGGGTATGTGCTTTTACCATCGGTGTAGAGCAACCCCAACCCCGCCGCCGAGATAACTCCTACTCCGCCTTCGTTGGCCACCGCCGAGGCAAGCTTGTTGAGAGATACGCCCACACCCATACCGCCCTGTATGATAGGCAGTTCGATCTTGTATTTCCCGATAAAGAATGATTTCATTTATTCATCGTTAAAATTACCCGAGCACCGTCTTCAGTCCGCCGGACGGACTTACTCAGGCAATCGTTTTCCGAAACAAGGAAAGCTATACGGGCCGATTTCAGCGATGAAAGAGCCGGGTGCACGATAACACCCGAAAAAAGCAAAGATGATAGGGATCGAATGAACTCGCATTGTCTGCAGCGCAAAGGTAGTGATATTTCAGGCATTTCCACCACCTCTCGTATAAATAACAGAAATATGGGAGCTTTATTGTATCGATATGATTCAAAACACTAAGTCGGCCCTCGCCGAAAATTATAGGCAGAGGGCCGACCGAACCTTAAAGCGTAAAATTCAAAACGAGCTCTTCGAATATATCTGACTTAATTTTTGTTTTGATTCGATCCGACAAACCCTCTTTTGTCGATTTCAACGATTTTCTCTTTGGCAGTTTTGCTATATTTGCCAAATGGATATTCATCGAGATATTTCTGATAGGCTGCTTTTGTTGCTTTCGATGTGGCTGTTTTCCACGCCGTCTCCTCGTCATTTGCCTGCTTCATGTTTGTCAGCCATATAGCCCCCAACGGATCGACCACACCCGTTTTAATTTCGTCACTGTATGTATTCCAATTTTCGAGGAGCTTCTCGGCTTTCACACCTCTCGGATTAGTTTCGGCTACAGAAATCGACATTCCCAGTAACCACGCTTTTTTCGGCAATACGACTATTTGGGTACGGTGCTTTTGGGGTTCATATTTATTAACTCCCGCACCTACCGAATGTATAGTGAAAGGAGCTATTGTCAACGTCTTCTCCGCCTGCTGCTTTTCATCGGGCATGAATATAACCGGCGACAACGTGATCGTATAATCGAGCCTGTCGCCTTTCTTGACCTTTGCATCGGCATAGTTCAAAGTGATAGAATCTACATAATAAACTATGGCATTTTCAAATCCATCGACGGTATCGGCTTTGAAAGAGATCTCCAACGCCGGTTTCCATTCATTTCCCAAACGAATGTTTCTTCGGAATGTAAAACCAGGTATTTTACCGTTGGCGGCATCGAGATGACTACGAAAGTATGGATACTCGGCCTTATATTTCTTTGCATTTCGTGATATCAGCGAGTCGGCCCATTGGAAACCTGCTTTGATCGCTGCCGGAACAAATGCCGACATTAAGGCGACTGTTCCTGCACCTTCCATCTTTACTGTTTTTTCAAAACAGAGGTCGAATTCTTCACTGAAATACTTATGCCTGTGCCCATCCTTCGCATTGTAGGTCACTTGCTGTGCATGAAGATTAAATGCCATAAGAGTTAAGATTAAAGTTAAAGTTGTCTTTTTCATAATTTAGATATTAAATGTTTTTACATTTTGGCCCATTCATCCCATATTTTACATAGTGTTTCATTCACTTTGACTGCTTGATTGAATTCATAAAAATGCTGATGTACGCCTAATACCATACTTTTATCATCGTTTTTAATGAATACGGGGCTTCCGCTCTGCCCGCTTTCCGTGTCTATCTTATAATATAAATGATGTGGATCATCGCTATTATGTATAATGCCTTTCGCCATCAGTTGTTCGTCCCGATATTGCTCATACCCCGATATTTCCACCTCCTGCTTTGATCCTGAATTACGATCGTATGCGAAGCTTTTGGCATTAGGCGATGAATTATATGGCAGAATTATGGTGCCGCAATCACATTTCTTGTCAAAAGATTCCGCCCATTCCGTCAAACAGTACATTTCCTTAGAGACAATTCCACTGTGTGGCGCAGAATCCGGTTTACTTGCACATGGGATAACTATAACTTCTTCTACAAAACCGTTTTCCCTGTATATATTATGGGCAGCGGTAATCACACACCGTTCCGATATAAAAAACCCTGTTCCTTCGAGAGTCTCGTTGTTATCTATACGAACCTTCAGGCGGACAATACAATTATACGGATATTCGGTTTCATCGACAGGTATGCGTTCATCAGGAAGAAATATGCCTTTACATGAATATTCTTGCTGCCCTGCTAAATCGGGTTCTATTTTACATTTCCATCGACTGCTGCGCCCGGGCGCTACTTGTTGCTCAAAAGACAAATCATCTTTACCGACAAATAAACGGTCATCATTTTTATCCATAATTAATATGATAAATCAACAATGCTCAAATATATACAATATATGCAGACCTCCATGCAATAGTACTATAAAAATTCAGACATGTAATCATTTGATTCATCTCTTCTCGAACAATCGTGTCAGGCCTTTGACCGCTTCGATTATGGGCAGCGGAGCTATCGAAAGCCCGACGATCCATAACCATTCTGTTTGCGAGAGCGGTGCAAGGTGGAAAATATCGTGTAACTGCGGAATTTCTATCACGGCGACCATCATCAAAAGCACTATTGCCAACGCACCCAGCAGCATCCTGTTACTGAACATATTACGCAATGCACTATGTCGTACCGAGCGTACATTGAACGCATGCGATATCTGGGTAAATGCCATCACGGCGAACGTCATCGTTCGTGCAACCTCGACGCTCGTTCGCAAGCCTATCAGAAACGCCGCAAAGGTAAGCCCCGCGAGTATTATGCCCTGTATCGTTATGCGTGTAAGGAACGGACCGTTCAATATATTCTGCTTGGCATCGACCGGTTTGCGTTGCATCACGTCGGGGTCGGCGGGATCTACACTGAGCGCCAGCGCGGGGAGGCTGTCGGTAACCAGGTTTATCCACAATATCTGAATCGGCAGCAACGGCGCGGGCAATCCGACGATGATAGCCACGAAAATGACCAGCATCTCGCCAATATTGGTCGACAGCATGAATTGTATTGCCTTGAGGATATTGTCGTATATACGCCTTCCCTCCTCCACTGCCGTTACTATCGTCGCGAAGTTGTCGTCGGCCAATATAACGTCCGACGCCTCTTTCGATACGTCGGTACCCGTGATACCCATCGCAACACCTATATCGGCAAGTTTAAGCGCCGGAGCGTCGTTCACCCCGTCGCCGGTCATCGCGACCGTATAGCCTTTCTTTCGGAACGCCCTGACTATACGCACCTTATGTTCGGGCGACACACGGGCATAGACCGAGATATTACCCACCTCACGGGCCAGATTCTCCTCGGATAGCTTATCGAGTTCGGCACCGGTCATCGCCGTTTCACCGTCCTCCATAATATCCAGCGACCGCGCGATAGCGCTTGCGGTCACCAAATGGTCACCGGTGATCATCACGGGTTTGATCCCAGCCGTACGGCATTCCCTGACCGACATCTTAACCTCCTCACGCGGCGGATCTATAATTCCCGCCATGCCGATAAACACCAACCTCGTTTCGAGCGTCGCGGAACAGACATTCTCCGGCACCTTGTCGATATTTCCGTATGCGGCAGCCAGAACACGCAACGCCGACCCTGCCATTTCGGAATTCACCCGCGCAAGTTCTTTGCGCTCCTTATCAGTAAGTTCCTGTTCGCGGCCATCCGCAAGTATATGTGTACACCGCGCCAAAATCTCGTCCGACCCGCCTTTAACCCATACCGTCATTCGCCCCTCCGTCGAACGGTTAACTGTACTCATCATTTTGCGTTCGGAGTCGAACGGCACTTCGCAGACCCTCTCGTTCACAGAGTCGAGATCGTTCTTGTTCATCCCCAATCCCAATCCGAGATCGATAAACGCCGTTTCGGTGGGGTCTCCCGATGTCTCCCATTTGCCGGACTCATTACGTTTCAGCTTGCCGTCGTTGGCAAGTATCATCGCCATCATGAGTTTCGCCTGTGCCGCATCCGGCTCGAAAGGAGTATCCGTCATGCGTCCGTCGGTGAACACACGTACAACCGTCATACGGTTCTGTGTAAGTGTCCCCGTTTTATCGGAACATATCACACTCGTGCTGCCCAGAGTCTCGACCGACGGTAAGTGGCGCACTATGGCATTTTTCTTAGCCAGTCTCTGCACACCCACAGCAAGCACTATTGTCGACACCGCAGGCAATCCCTCGGGAATGGCCGCGGCGGCAAGGCTCACCGCCGTCATAAACATATCCATAACATTGCGTCCCTCGGCGACGCCTACGATAAATATTACCACGCAAATAGCCAATGCTCCCAAACCCAGATATTTACCCATCCCGTCGATCTTCTTCTGCAACGGGGTCTTGGTGTCGGGCACGGACTGGATCATCCCCGCGATCTTTCCCACCTCGGTAGCCATGCCGGTCGCTGTCACGATACCACGCCCGCGGCCATAAGAGACCATCGTCGATGAATATGCCATATTCATGCGGTCTCCCAGCGGCACATCATCCTCCTCTATAACCTCTGTGATCTTATCCTCTGGCACCGATTCGCCGGTCAGCGAGGCTTCACTTATTTTCAGGTTCACGGCTTCTGTCAAGCGTATATCGGCAGGTACTAAGTCGCCTGTCTCGATTACTACGACATCGCCCACTACAATCTCCCGCGACGGTACGGACTCGACCTGGCCTCCGCGCACCACTTTAGAGAACGGCGCCGAAAGCTTCTCTAATGCCTCCAACGACTTCTCGGCTTTGGCCTCCTGTATAACACCTATCACAGCGTTCAGGATAACTATCGCAAGGATTATTATCGCATCCACAAACCCCTCGCCGTGCATATATCCGACCACGCCCGAGACCACCGCTGCGACCAATAGTACGATGATCATAAAACTTTTAAACTGCTCTAAAAATTTTACTGCAAGCGTCTTGTGTTTCTTTTTTGCAAACTCGTTGTATCCGTCCCTTTCGAGCCGTTTGCGTGCCTCGGCATCAGTCAGTCCGTGTTCTCCGGTTTCGAATTGTCGTTCTATATCCTCTATCGCAACTGTATATAATCTCTTGTTTTCCATCTTCCAAACTTAATGAATTTCCGCGAGAAATCGGGGGTATTACTCACATAAAAAATAGGGCTGCAAAATTGCAGCCCTATTTCAATTATTATTCCTACACGATTAGTTGAAGAACGATCCGCGAGGTATGTTCGATGTAAGCATGGCTTTGGAAGCCTTACCGTCTCCCCAGAAATGCTCCAACAGGAACGGATTCGTCGGGCCTGGCAATGCTGTCGAGCTATTGTCTACCAACGTCAAGTCGTTGTTTATTGTCATACTACTGCCATCGGTTTGGCCTACGTCATATACACGCACGTGCCATTTATTTGCAGCAGTATCATTGCTCACCACGACTTTACGGATAATGTCGCCGTTGCTATGATATTCAGAATACTGATAGAAATAAACTATTTCCTCGCTCGCGGGCAATTCCAATGTGACAGTCTCGCGTTGCTGACCCTCCTGAATCTCATCATAAGGAAGATACTTATAGAATTTATTACCGTAAGCAACCCAGACGTCGGCAAGAGTGGCACCGTTAAGATGAATCTTAGCTCCCTCTTTCAGAATATTCAACTCTCCTTCGTCCATGGGAATCACGTGCTTTGTTTCGAAAGGATACACCGGCATCACAAGTCCTATATTACCAGTATGGCTGTTGTCCCAAGGCTTTCCGATAGCGGGCATTAAGAGCATGTGCTCGCCAGCCCTTTCAGGGTCTTCACCTGCATATTCCATCAGGGCGAGAACGTGAGATGCAGCACCATCCTTAGGACTCCATTCGTCGTTGGCAAGAGTTTTAAGCTTATACTCCATATTTGTCAACGACGGCATACCCTCGGGAGGAGTTGTTTGTTGCAGCCACTCCTTGGATTCATTATCAGGGAAATCATTATATAGTGCGGCAACTGTTCCATTATTTGAAAAAAGGAATGAGTTAGTCGTGAGGTCGAATACCAGCGACACACCGGTGTAACCACGGAAAAACTCCTTGTGCAAGTTGTTCAGGAGCCTTTCTTCGGCACCTTCTCCCGTACGTTCGCTCGGTCCCCAGAATTTACACAAAGTACCTCCTGTCGACCTTTGAATGGAGAAGACATGCATATTTGCACCATGATCACCGGGTTCGGTAGACCCCGAATTATCCATTGTAGCCCAACAAGAATAATACATCATAGCGCTATGGAATGTCGAGTAATCCGAACCCAACTGAGTAGAGGTAAAATTCAGGAACTTACCGTGATCACCAGGGAACATCCCGTTAGTATTGGCGATCAGTTTACGATTAACAATATCTACTGCATAAATATCGTCTGACGACACGACCAATAATACTCCCTGGCTTCCTCCACCCTCTTCAAGGCCTCCGTCTACCCACGATCTGTCACCCATGAGAACAGGAACTTTAGACCAAAATTTCACGACTTTTTGATCGGAAACATCAGGCCTTTCGAAGTCAAGTGCAAAGGTAGGCATATAACCGAGAGCTACAGGTGCTCCCACAGGAAGTCCCACAGCCTCTCCTTCCGGATTTGAATATGTGGGAGGAAGTTTCAAATTACCGGTTGCTATTTCGGTAGCCAATACATTCGACTGCAGACTTTCGAATATTCCAGGAGTCGTTTCGTCGTCATCGAGAGGATCATAAAAGTCGAAATCGGTATATCCGTCACTATCTTTGAGAATGAACCACTGAAGGGTCATCTTTGCATCTCCCGGCAGTAGATGGAATAAGATAGGATCCATCTGCCTGCACTTATCGTCTTTCCATATCTCGAAATAAAGCTGGTAATCGGAAGGATAGATCAGCGGGTATTTCCATCCCGGCGCAAAGTAATTATCGAAGTCGATATCAGGATATTCAGCCTTGTTTACAGTGGGAGACAATAACAATAAATCCAGGTTCGGAGTATCCTGCCAAGCGATTGTAACGGTATCCCTTATATTCAAGCCTGTTTCGCTTTTGAGACCCTCTATTACAAACCACTTGTACATACATCCCTCGGTATCGCCGTCAACTTCAGGTTCGATAGTCAGAGTTTCACCTATATTATAGGTAATTTCGCCCAGTCCCATATCGTTAAACGACTTGACCTTGACATCCAGAAACGCATCAGGCTCCCCAATATTGCTGCTACCTCTGTCCTGAATACACGATGCTGCAAACAAGCCTGCGAAGCCGCATACAAGCAACGATAAAACTATTTTTTTCATCATCATCATGTTTTTTAATTACGGGAGAGTGATCGGTTTTCTATTTTCGTCCAGAATAACTCCGTTACCTTCCTCATCCACATCATCGGGTTCATTTTCACGCATCCACTCGAGAAGGTCGCGGGTATCTCTCTTCATAGCCCCCATCTCGTCGGAATATGGCATATCTATTTTGGGATTGTCCAACTCCCAGTTGTTGAAGCCGGTCGCCAATCTGATAATATCCATTTTTCTCGAACTCCATTCGCCGAATGCCCAACTCCAATAGTAAGGTCCGTCAGCCTGGTCAGGGCGTTTATCCCATGTCGAAGGCTTTGACCACACATCGCGGATAGTAATAAAATGGGCAACCCTGTCGTTACGAGCAAGAATAAAGTCATTGTTCGGCACAAGAGTCATGCGGAGAAGCCAAGGATGATTCAAATAATATTCCTCAGCGGTTATAGGTTCATTAATCGGTATCGGGTTTCCCTTATTATCCAATATGAGATTTCCGTCTTCATCTTCCTCATAACCTACAATTTTTTCTCCATAGTCGGTTCTGCCGAATTGGGGATTATCCGGATTACTTGGATCCAGCGACGGGTCGCGCAACAAAAGTACAGGGTATTGCAACGGAGTACCGTTGGGATTGGAGTTGGGTTCATTATGATAAGGAGCAGTAGGATCGACGAATGCAACGTTAGTTAACTTGTCGAGGTCTGTAAAGCCATCACCATCCCTATCCTCTCCGATACCGTATATACTATGCAGGGTCAGAAAGTCCATCATCTTCGGATGGTCAAAAGCAACATAATGCGCCTCGACAGTACCACCTTCAAACGCCTTCGCATCTAACAAATCTTTATCTGCCGGAAGCGGAACGGCATTGTGATCCTCCGTCCATCCACTCGGATTAATCATTACCTGCTCAAAAGGAACACGCCTGGGTTCGGATGACACGTCTCCCGAAAGGCCGACGCGTACCGTTAACAACCTATATTGCTGTCCTATAGGCAAATATTTGAACGTAATGTCCTGATTAGGATTAAAGACTCCGGATTTAAGATCATCAATCAGATACACCGCAGAGTCGATTTCAGGATCCATTACTTCGAACTGCTTGCATCCTGCCATACCGGCCAGGACGAAGAGCGAAAGGAAAAAACATATTATTCTTTTCATATTCAAATTCCTTTAGTGTTAATTATTATTCTTCGTCCTCTCCATAAATCTTGGGATAGAAATCCGTATACCCGAGGAGCGGAAGTTGCAACATGTATTGACCTATACCCGGATCATCGTACTCCGGCCAGGTATATTCACTGTACAGATAACGTTTCATATAGAAAAACATCTGTCCTTCACCGTAAAACTCCTTACGGTACTCTTTCGATATCTGTCCGTCGATATCGTTCTGTGTACCGTTTGTCAGCCTGTCGATCAAGAGATTCGCACCGTTTATTATACCACGTTTCTCCGCATATTCGCGGGCATAACTCTTGACATCGAGGGGCATGCCTTCGAATAAAAGGAGGTACATCTCAGCAATCCTGATCAACGAAACACGGTTGAGTTGTGATCTTTCGCCCGAATCGAAAATTTCGTTAATGTACTTCCTGTAAGTATACATGCCGTCAGAGTCATTTTCTTTTCTCCTCCAATAGAAAGTAGTAGTTCCGCGCCAGTCCTCTCCAGGGTAAATATCATTATACAAAGTTTGAATATGCTCCCATTTCTGAACGTACACGGGCCTTGCTCTGGCGGCCACTTCACCCGAACCTCCGGCGCTTATATCCTCTATCTTACCGAGATAGCGATCCTGAACAGACTCATACAGTTCGGAGTTCTCTATTTCAAAGATATGCTCGCTGTTCATAGTGTAATTCCTGTCACTGGCCATAGACTCCAATTCTGTCCTTTTTGTGAGCGGGAACAAAACCCTGCCGTCGCCGGTCCTAGCCTGAATAACTTCCCAAGCCAACCTGGCAGCTTTTTCTCTACCTCCTCCTGAATACTCTGTGTTCTCGAACAATGTACCGTGCAACCACGACTCCAAACGTGCCTGTGTTGCCACGGCAGCCCAGTAATTGAAGCGGCGCTTACGAGCCGTCCAAAACGGATCATCGGGGTCCCCCAACTCACTGCCGGTTCCTTCCTGCTTGTAGAATTTAATTGGGTCTATGTCGTTCAACAAAAACTGCGACTCATCCAAATCCTGACGCAACTGCATGATATATTCCTCATACGAACAAGGAGCCAAACCATTCACATTATTAGAGATCTGGGTCACATAAGGAAGGTATACCTTCCCAGGATTTAAAAATGCGGGTTCGTCTCCGAAGAAACGCAATATATCCAAATGAAGGAAAGCACGCAAACCGAGAGCCTCACCCAATATCAAATCCTTACCATCTTCATCGAACGCCACATCGGTTTCGCGAATATGATTGATCAGCGTATTTAACTGTGCAATAGCACGGTAAGCCTTTGTCCACATTCCGGCTACAACATTACGCACGTCATCATTGTCACGGTTATTGCCGTCATGATAATTGTTAAACTTGTCATCCAGAGAACCTGTTCCCGGTCCGGCCCAGTTTCTGATAATGAACTCCGGAACATACATAGTAGCTTTCTCACCATAAAGATCCAAGTCAGCCATAAATGTATAAGCACCAATCAGGGCCGACCTAAAACCGGCCTCATCTGCATACTCATCGGGTTCCTGCGTCACACTGCGCTGAGGCGCTCCCTCGAGCCAATCCTTGACGCAACTGCTAAACAGGAAGAGCGCAATCACAAGTCCTGCTATATAATTTATTCTTTTCATATTTCTTCGCATTAGAAAATTAGAACCGTGCATTTATTGTTAAGTTATATGTACGGGCGAAAGGATATTCAAGACCACGTTCCCTCTTAACGGTTGAAAAGTGGAACATCTCTCCGAGTCTTCCCTTGACAGTCATGGAAGCTATCCCTAATACCCTCTTGCTCCAGTTTCTCGGAACGTCATAAGTCAAGTCGACCGATGATAACTGGAAGAAGTCGTTGTCGGATACAAAACGCGAAGTTGCTTTCGTACGCGAAGCGTCTGAAGAACTCTTGTATTTAGCCCTCTGACCTACCTCATACCAACGGCCATCGAATGCACGACGGTCCATATTGGCATAGTAACTTTCGCCTTCGATCTTATCTGCAAGCATTTGATTATAAACTTTAGCGCCCATTTCATAGTGGAAATATACCGTCAGACGGAAATTTTTCCACTGCCCCGTAGTGTAGAAACTACCCTGAATATCGGGCAGGTCGACACCACCCTTGACCATCGCAGCTTTAGCCCAGTCGAACGTCTGTTTGCCATTCTCGTCAAGGTAAATCTCATGGCCACTTATCGGATCGATACCCAAAGAGTGCTTTACATACATCATATTACGGCTCTCTCCTTCAAAATACAAATAAGCGGGGCTGGTGCTGTTTTCATCACTCATGGACTGGAGGGACTTCTCGTTCATCTCATCCAAACCTTGATCGAGTTCCAACAAAGTATTCTTAACATGTCCTGCGGTAAGACCTATGTTCAAAGAGTAAGCGCGTTCATGATCTTGCAGAACATAGCCGTTGGCGATCAACTCCCAACCCTTGTTCTCCGATTTACCGATATTGGCGTGATACGCCGAAAAACCGGAAGCAAACGGAAGTTTGACCTGAGCAATAAGGTCGTGCGTACGTTTGTTAAAGATATGGAATTCGGCATGCAAACGATTTTCGAATAAAGTCCAATCCGTACCGATGTCCCAACTGTATGTCGTCTCCCATTTGAGGTCCTTATTACCGACACCCTGAATAAGGTTACCGCCCCACTGTCCGTACAACCTGCCGGAAGAGCGGAATGTGATGTCGCTCATACCTGGAGGGAAGTTCTGCGAACCGTTAGAACCGTAGTTAATCGTGAAACGAGCATTGTCTACCACATCATTCTGGAAGAATTCTTCGTTATGCAGGTTCCATCCCGCACCCACACTATAGGTAGGTGCATAACGGTTGTTGGCTCCGAAGGTCGACGAACCACTGACTCTGGTGTCAAACGATGCGAAATAGCGGTTGTCGTAGATGTAGTTCAACGATAATGCAAGAGACACATCACGACCTACATTATCGCTACCTCCGGGCTGTCCGGCACCTTTATAGTCAAGATAATGCGAAGCAAGTCCGAAGAAAACGTCTTGCGGATTCGCAATACCATATGCCTGGAAGTAATAATTGTCGCTCTTGCTTTGGTTGGCTTCGGCAGTCATACCGGCGGTAACCATGTGTACGTCATTGAACTGCTTATTGTACTGCAATGTCAACTGGGCGTTAACTCTGTCGACAGAGCCCATATTCAGATTGTACTGACCTTTATACGATGACTTGTCGGCAGGAACATCCTTGAATTTAGTCATTTCATTGCTCCAATAGTTATCATTGCGCGACCTCGAGGTGGAGACGCTGGCCTGTCCACGGAGAGTTAAGCCGGAGATAATCCTCCATTGGAAGAAGAAGTTATTCCTGACATCCATGCTTTTGGATATGTGGCGCTGGGGTTTCAAAGCATCCCACAACGGGTTACGATCGAGGTCGCCACCACTCCAACGGTCTTCGATTCCTTGAGGGTCCCAGTCATAGTCGTTCAGACCCTCCTTAAGCAAGCCTTCGTCATCATAAGGAGTAAAATACGGGTTCTTTAAGGCATACTGCTTGAATGCACCGTCGGTAGCATAAGGAGAATCTTTTCCGCTCACAAATGAAACCGAAAGTTCGTTAGTAAACTGGAATTTTTCGACATTGTATTGAAACCTCATACTTCCGCGGAAATTGTTACGCGTCGAACCTTTCATGACACCGGGGTTGTTTCCGTAAGACACAGTACCTGCATACTGGAAACTTTCCTCGCCACCATCGACATATAAAGTATGGTCCTGACCCGCAGCAACTCTGAGGGGATAGTGAAGCCAATCTGTGTTCACGCCACGCTCTACGTCAATCTTCTTAAGAGTATAAAGCCTTTGAAGCGACAGATAACCCTGCCATGTGGTATTATTGGCACTGTATAATCCGGCCCTGCGCTCATACTCCAATTTCTCGGAAGCATTCATAAGGTCATAAGAGCTGAGGTCGGGTGTCTGAAGGCTGAAACCGCCGGTATAAGATACACGCAACGAACCGGGTTCCGGTTTCTTGAGCGTAACACTGATAACACCGTTGGCTGCACGTGTACCGTACATTGCCGTAGCTGCAGCGTCTTTCATAAGGACGATATCCTGGATAAGGTTCTCGTCCATATCCACCAACTGAGAGAAATCAGAGATGAAGTTGTCGATCAACAGCAACGGAAGATTGGCATTCTGCGAATACTCGCGCGCCTGATCGAGGGTCTCGATAGGCATACCGTTTGCCGTTGTTCCCGACATCATGGGCAACGAAGTGGAACCACGCATCGTGACGATAGGCATGGCGTTAGGGTTTGAGCCCATAAGGTTATTCTCAGCAACATAGAAGGTCGGGTCCATGTTACGCAATGCCGTAACAACGCTACCAGCACTTGCCTGACGAAGCTCATCACCGGTTACCCTTCTCGCATTACCGGTAAAACTTTCCTTCGGCCTGATCACACCACCTGTGTTCACAACAACCTCCTCTGCTACGAGGCTCTCGTCACGCATGGTAATGTTAATAGCCCTTTGATTATTCACCTGAGCGGTACGCGTGGTCATACCCACGTGCGTAAATTCCAAAGTCGCACCACGGGCGGTATTAATGGTGTATTGCCCTCTGGCGTCGGTCGTCGTACCCGTGGCAGTTGCACCGCGAACGGAAACGCTGACACCCTCGACAGGATCACCGTCCTGATTGGTCACGGTACCGGTAACGGTACGACGGGTTGACTGTGTCTGCTGCTGCATGGCAGACGAGACCGTAGGCGCTGCTACCAGAGTGCCTATAGAGCACACCAAAGCCACAAGCATCAATCTCGTCAAAGAGAGCATTTTTTCCCACTTTCCTTCCGGAAAATAGTCTTGGACGATTTTTTTCATAAACTTGCAATTAAGTTATCCGGCCGTAATATACGCCCGGTGTTACAATTATTAATTTCATTTTACCCCTAATGAGGGCGTTGTTTCCTGCAAAGGTATGAATATTTTCATTACAGGAGATGCATTCAACACAAAAAAAGTGTCGATTCCGTATTAATTTTTTCGTAAAATCGTAAATACCACGCTTCCGTAATTACGCTCCTGCAAAAAACACGGATGTGAATCATATTCGCCGCGCCGTCCATGCTCGAACACCAACAATCCTCCTTCTCTTAACAGTTCGCGCGATAAAACAAGGTCGACAACTTCTCCTGCACCGGTAAGGCCATAGGGTGCATCGGCGAAAACAAGATCGAAAACACGCGGCGTACTCTTCAAATACAAAAATGCATTCGCTTTGACCGGATGCAGGCTTTCAAAACCGAATAATGCTGCCGTCCGCCTGATAAAATCATAATGCACGGCGTTGATCTCCACCGAAACCACCTCAGAAGCCCCGCGCGAAGCGAACTCGTAACTTATCGACCCCGTACCCGCGAACAGATCCAAAACACGTAAATCATCGAAATCCACCAAATTGCCCAACACATTGAACAGATTCTCCTTTGCGAAATCGGTAGTGGGCCGCGCGCGCAGGTTACGCGGCGGATCGATTACACGTCCACGGTGTGTACCTCCTATTATGCGCATCTCGAACGGAATTTTTTACCGAGCGCCTGTGCCGCCGCTTTCGCGCCGAGACCTTTTATATATATACGCGCCCGCGCAGGCAAATATTGTGTGGCATAATAAATAAGGTCGGCGGCGGCAGAATAAGGCAGACTGTCGCAAAAAACAAGTCCCCCACCCTGACATACTGCCATATAGGCACGGCTGCCGGTAAGATATATCGTCGTTTCTCCGCTTTCGAGCGTAATCTCGAATGCCGAACGCAACTCTAACCGATCACCGAACATACCTCGAAATACCTCCAATACCCCGCCATCACACGCCATCACGGCAACAACACCCGCACCGACATCGGCCCAAACCGCTTCGTCGTAAGGCAGGTTATTGATAATAAGGTAATCACCAGCCTGTTTCGGATCGAACAGTTCACCGGGCACCACCACCGTCGGAACATCCAGAAACAATCTCACCCGCTCGAAATCGCCGCGACCACCAGCTTTCTTCATGCACTCCGACACGGCCGCGCGCAACCCCGCACCATTCCCGAAAGGCATATACTTCTCTCGCCGGACACCCGTCCAAAAAGAAAGTCCACCCGGCGACAGCCGGATGGACAATACTTTTCCCGATATTTTACTCGCGATTGAGGGCATCGTTAGTCGCACTCATCAGGTCACCCACCTTGATACCCGGGTATTTCCCGAATGTGATATCCTCGTCTATCATATTGCTCACCAACTGCTGGTCGAGATCATGGAGATAGAAATTATAAGGTGCGCGGGCCTCGAAAACCGGCACCATAACACCCGACTCCGTCTCCACATCGTTCACACCCAGATAGAATCGGCGACCTTCGGGATACTCATCGGTAGCCGAATAGGGTATGATGGGCAACTGCATAATCTGCTCACGCGTAAGTTTACGCGGCGAGAAGATAGTGTCGATAACCGGCACACGTACCATACGCTGCTGGAAAAGTCCCTGCGCAAGACTGAGCGAGTCGTCCGAGCCGTAAGAAACCATAAAATTCATCGTGTCGTTGAGCACGAAATCGATTAACTCGTCGAAATCTCCCACATAGGCGCCATAGGTCTGTTTGAACGCCTGTTCGGCCGCACGGATGTCCTTGATACGTTCGATCACCGCGGTCTCGCGCTCTGCAACCTGTCTCCCGAAACGCTGCGGCTGAAGAATCCCGTGAAACAACAGCCAACCCAGCCCTACGACAACAACGGCAAGCACGATTTGTAGTACTTTTTTCATTCCTATTTTTTCTTTAAGTTTGTAGCAATTATGATAAACGATTTTCTCGCCGCCCAAATTTACGCTAATTTTGGATTTACGCCAACTTTTGGGCAAAAAAAAACAATAGAAAAATTATCGTCGTGGATAACAGACACTCAGGACGGCGATATTTTTATCCTTAACGGCTATGCCGGTACGGGCAAGACGACCCTTATCGCCGCCCTCACAGCTACCCTCAATGAGCTGAAAATCAAGACAATACTGCTCGCACCCACAGGCAGGGCAGCAAAAGTCGTATCTCGTTACACAGGACGCCCCGCCCATACCATACACAAAAAGATATACCGCCAGAAATCTTCCGGCCTCGACTCGGCGTTCGCGCTCGATTTCAACAAAGAGAGCGACACGCTCTTTATCGTAGACGAAGGTTCTATGATCGGCGACCGCAACGACGGAGGTCAATTCGGCTCGGGCAGTTTGCTGGAAGACCTTGTAAGTTATGTGCGCAGCGGCAGGCGGTGCCGTCTGCTGATAGCAGGCGACGATGCACAGCTACCTCCCATAGGCCACGGACAAAGTCCCGCTCTCGACCATGCGTTGATGAGCCGCTACGGCGTCGTGGAGTACGCTTCGATGGACGAGGTGGTACGTCAGAATGCGGAATCGGGTATACTCTTCAACGCCACACTCGTAAGGTGTATGATCGAGGCCGAGATTTATGAGCCACCGCTGTTGCGTACGGCATTTCCCGATGTAAGAGCTATCGGCGGCGGCGATTTCCTCGAAGAGGTCGAGAGTTGCTACTCACGTTACGGGCGCGACGAGACCATTATTATAACTCGCTCGAACAAGCGCGCAGGGCGCTTCAATCAGGGTATACGAGGGAATATATTAGGTGCCGAAAACGAAATAGAATCGGGCGATATGTTGATGGTGGTTAAGAACAACTATTTTCACAAGGAGTTGGGCGAGCAGATGGAGTTCATCGCTAACGGCGATATCGCACGACTAAAGCGCATAAGGCGTTTCGAGGAACTTTACGGGTTCCGCTTCGCCGAGGCGCGGCTCGAATTCCCAGACTACGGCGATATCGAAGCCGAGGGCCTTGTGATGCTCGACACGTTGCAAGGCGATGCGCCGTCGCTCCCGCGCGAAGACGCCACGCGCCTCTACCACGCCATAGCCGAAGATTATCCCGAGATCACGAACAAAGCAAGATTATATAAAAAGATTCTCGAAGACCCTTATTACAACGCCCTTCAGGTGAAGTTCGCCTATGCCGTAACATGCCATAAGGCGCAGGGCGGCCAGTGGAGCGCAGTGTTCGTCGACCGCATGCTGTTCGGTGACGAGCGCATGAGCCGCGACCTCCTGCGCTGGCTCTATACTGCCATAACACGTGCGACGGAAAGGCTATACTTAGTAAACTTCGACGACAGGTTCTTGGAATCGATATAATAATAAATATTTTCGGCACACAGATCATTTGAGTGGATTATTTTATTTGGCAATGATTAATACTCGATGCGAGTATTGACGAATGATAGATCTCATGCTCCACGCTCGAGATGACAGCGCGTACTCACAAGATATTATGTTAGTACAGTGAATGACATTCGCAAAAACGTCATTGCGACCGCAAGGAACGAAGCGGGAAGCAATCCAGAAAAACAGACTACGCATGCCGGATTGCTTCGTCGCTACTATCCTCGCTATGACGATAGAGATTTTTACAAACTATAGTTGCCGCATTGAAATTGCGAGGTTTTAACCGTTAACTGAAACAATAAAAACACGAGCATACCCTCCTCGCAGGGGCACGCACTAATCACTAATATTCTGCTGCTATGCACAGCCGACACATACCACGAGACATTATACCGAGCGAGCCTGCAAGGCGACGAAGGATATACCTTAGTTTAATAAATAGTACAACATCTCCCATTTTAGGCGTTTCTATTCGCAATCGCGGTTCGCATGAATACGCAAAAGCAATCCCTGCTTCAAAGACATAATTCTCAATGCATTTACTCAGCCGCGGAACAGAACTCGGAATGACGATTGTTTCTATTGTCGACATAAAATTTGGAAGTACGGAATAATAATCATACATTTGTAAAAACACTAAATATTTTATCGATGAAAAAGATTTTTGCTATCGCATTTTTAGCTGCGGCTTTCATAGCTTGCAGCAAGGACGATGACAACAACAACGACAGTCCTAAACTTCCCGAAAAACAAGCGCCTTACATTCTCTATTTCGACGCAGAAAGCAAAACTATCGCTGCAGGTCAATGGGGTAAGGTCAATGCAGGGAATGCACTATATTTCAAATTCGGTTCGGTGGTCGGTTTCACTACCACACGCAGCAACGATAATTGGGGCCGGGATGATGTAAAATTCGACCCCTCCGAGAATAGCGCGAACTATGGGGATTACAATAATATTCCCTATTACGAAGGTGCGGATCAACCCGACGGCTACATATCGTCGGCAGTATATCATTATGGTGAAAATGTCAAGGACGGCATGGGCGATCCGTGCCGGTTGGTGGGGTTAAAAGCCTCCGCCACCGCACGTGAAATCGATGCCCACGACAGCGGTCTACGACTACCCGAAGTTTTTGAGTTCTGGGATATCTACATAGATGCCGAAACGTTCATCTGGACGACAGAATCAGGTGGAGGTCGTTGGCTCGCGGCTAACCCTACCATGGAAACGTTCCTACCTATGGCCTATTTTCGTAATAATATCGGTAATCCCGACCATGGAATTGCAGCATACTGGACAGCGGATCCTTTCACATCCACGAATGAATCCGGCACGTCGGAAAATGGCGGGCAATTACAATTCGACAGGAGCATTGTCAGATTCAATTATGGTTTCATAAGAGAATACGGATTCCCCATACGTTGCGTTCGCAACTAACAGATTTTTATTAACCGCTCAAAGCCGTTTTCTTGCGGAAACGGCTTTTATAATTTATTCATAACTTCCCACATTATGAAAAAGCTTGCTATCTTGGCATTTGCCGCATTTGTATTCTGCGGTTGCGAAAAAGATAATGACCCTCCTCGCCCGAATCCCGACCCCGACCCCGACCCCGTTGAAGAGAGTGGGATAAACCGTTGGGTATATAATGTCATGAAGGAGAACTACCTCTGGGCAGGTAATATGCCATCTTTCGAAGATGGCGATGCTAATATACCCACAAAGCAATATTTCGACGAGAAGCTTCGCTATCGCGATAACCGCTCGGTGGCCTATCGTTACGACACTTATGGCGACCGGTTTTCATATATCGAAAAAACTTCGCCCGGCACGCGCGCCGAAGAGGTCGGAATGGTATATGATGCGGGATTTATTCCGGTAACGCTTAGCAGCTCTACAACCGAAGATATCCTATTCCTTCAGGTCTGTTATGTAACGCCAGGGTCGCCTGCCGACGGCAAACTGAAGCGCGGCGACGCTTTCAGAAGTATCAACGGCACAGTCGTCACTTATGACAACATACATAGGCTTCTCTCGGCACGGACGATGGAGATAGAGGTTTTCGATATTGAATCTACGGGATACCGTACCGTAACGCTCTCTTGCGACGGTTATTATCCGCAACCTATTGTTGCCGACATTATTTATGACGACAGAAATACCGCTTATCTTGCCTATACCGACTTCGTAATGGAGGGACAATCAGGCCCGACGGGTTCGATGTCGGCGTTGCGCGAGGCATTCGCACGATATAAAGCGGCCGGTGTGCGCAACCTGATCCTCGACTTGCGCTACAACGGCGGCGGTGTACGCAACGTAACGATCCTTCTGGCAAGCCTCATAGCCCGCAGTTCCGATCTGGGACAGGTTTTTATGTACAGTCGCTACAACACGGGCGAATACGAGCAATATGACTTACTCGATCCCTCTCAAGTGACAGAAAACGCCGATATAGAGACACTCGTAGTACTTACATCGAACTCCACCGCATCGGCCAGCGAGCTGATCATCAACTGCCTGAAACCATATTACGGCAATAACATGAGTGTAATAGGAGAAACCACGGTCGGTAAAAACGTGGGCAGCAGAACCTACGTCAATGAAAGATGGGGATGGGAGATAAATCCGATAGATAGTTCGCATGTCATATAACAAGGATATGGAGTCGGGCTATGAAGAAGGTCTCGATCCCGATGTATATGTGAATGAGTTCATAAGGTATGCGGATAGCGAAAGTCCGTTCTTCGACATGGGCACGCTCGGCGACTACGAAAACGAATATCAACTCAATGTCGCCATGCACAGTTTATTCCCCGATATTCCACTTATGAGCACAAAAACATCTCTGACACGTTCTGTCGACTGCAACCTTACTACCATTGTCATGGTTCCCGAACGCGGGCTGTCGTTAGGACGAGTGGTGGTTCCGTAACAGAATACCGGATGTAGGCATATAATTTGGATATCGGCAATTATTTATGTATGTTTGTCAAACACCTAAAAATTTCCGATCAATGAAGAAATTTATTACTCTCGCATTTGCTGCTATAGCTTTTATGGCATGCAGCAAGGACAATGACAACAACTCATCCGATCCTATTCTGCCACCAGAAGAGCCAACACTCGAATTGCCGACACCTCAGGAGCCTTTTATTCTCTATTTCGACGCGGAGAGCCAGACCCTTGCGGCAGGTCAATGGGGCACTGTCGATATCGGTAATGTATTATTATTCCAGTTCGGTTCGGTTGTCGGGTTCTCCACTTTGGATTATCAGGATTCATGGGATGCGGGTGATGTAAAATTCGATCCCACAGAAAACTCCTCCGGTTATGAAAATTACTCCGATATACCTCATTACAACGGCAGCAAGGAAGAGGACGGTTATATCTCATCGGCGGAGTATCATACAGGCGCAAATGTTAAAGATGGTCTCGGCGACCCTTGCAAACTTGTAGGATTGAAGGCCGACGCCACGGCGGCAGAGATCGACGCACACGACAGCGGCCTACGCTTGCCCATGAGCGCGGAGTTCAAGGAAATGTATCCAGATGCCGATACTTTCGTTTGGACAAATACACCTCGCCCCGGCCGTTGGCTCGCCTCGAACCCTACTGAAGAAACTTTTTTACCCGTTCTAACGATCAGAACAGGCTCGGGCACTCCTGCTGGAGGGATTGTCTTGTATGGGTCGAGTTGGCCCAACGATTTTTTGGATGAAGTAAGGAGTGTATCATTTTCATTCAACGATGAGGATGTAGTTCCTTCAATCTATTATGGTTTGGCAGGCGGACAATATGTTCGTTGTGTACGAGACCTATAACGGATATAAGACTGTTCCGACCGCCCCTTGACAGGGGCGGTTTTTTATTATCGGATCATCTCCAATCCTCCTTAATCGAGATCACAGGAGCTTGTTCACGATGGCGAGCGACCAAGGCTGCCGGAGAGACCGATCTCATTTCTTTAGAGGAATATCATTTTCAACATAGATCTCTCGCTTCGCACTTCGAGATGACGGTGCGTGGGACATGTATGCACAATTTTCAATTTTCAATTATCCGTTTTCTATTTATTAACTATCTTTGTCTTTCTATGGCCAAACAGAAAGAATACGTCGAAACGCCGCTGATGAAGCAATATTACGGTATCAAGGCCGTACATCCTAAGTCCCTGTTTTCGCCACTGGCTTTGTTAGATTTGGATGTCGAGCATCAAGGCGGCAGGGATACTCGGTATCACGCTTACACGACGTGCCAACGGTGCGGCGAGTTATGTGGAGTTGGCAGGGTTTCCCCACCACGCTTTGGATACATACCTGCCGAAGTTGGTGCGGGCGGGGGTGAGAGTTGCGGTGTGCGAGCAGTTAGAAGACCCGAAGAAGGTCAAGGGCATAGTCAAACGCGGGGTTATCGAATTGGTCACTCCGGGAGTGGCATTGGGCGAGAATCTGCTGGAGAGCAAGCAGAACCATTTTCTTGCGTCTGTGAGTTTCGGAACAAAGACGACGGGCGTGGCGCTTTTGGATATCTCGACGGGCGAATTCTACGCCGCCGAGGGCACTGATGATTATGTGGATAGACTACTGTCTAATTTTGCGCCGAGGGAGGTCATCTACCCGCGCAGTGCCGAGGGACGGTTCAGGACAGCGTTCGGCGAGGGTTACTATACATATAAGCTGGATGAGTGGGTATGGTCGGCCGAGCTGAATAGGGAGAAGCTATGCCGCCATTTCGGCACACCCACGCTGAAAGGTTTCGGCATCGACGATATGGAGGGCGCGATAGCAGCCGCTGGTGCGGTACTTTACTATCTGGAGTTCACCGAGCACCGCGAGTTAGGGCATATCACCTCCATCTCCCGGGTCGACAGAGAGAACCACGTGTGGTTGGATAAGTTCTCTGTACGCAATCTGGAGTTGTTTTCATCGCGCGGGCGCAGTTTCGTTGATGTTATGGATCGCACGCATACGCCTATGGGTGGCCGTATGTTGCGTAAATGGATAGCGTTACCGCTTCGTAATGTGGAGAATATAAACTGCCGCTTGGATGCAGTACAGTTTTTCAGGGATAACAATATGCTGCGCGATGAGTTGGCGATGATGCTGGGCGAGGTCAGCGATTTGGAGCGTATCAGTTCGCGTATTGCTGCGGGGCGCGCACTGCCGCGCGAGGTGGTGCAGCTCAAGAATTCATTGGACGCCGTTGCGAGGATCAAAGGTGCGTTGGCCGCAACGGGTTCGGAGG
>QMCD01001711.1_pt1 | contig 23975 bp, 15 predicted proteins | sample 1821841 | NCBI WGS metagenome assembly QMCD01 (sample SAMN01991225, study PRJNA193472) | Termite gut metagenome, whole genome shotgun sequencing project. | isolation source: worker | host: Macrotermes natalensis | reverse complement strand
TGGATGCGCTCAAGAAGATATTCGTTCGCTTAAAGGGGAGTATCGTGAAAAAATCACTGAACTAAAAAAAAAGAACGGAAGAGTTTTGGAACAGCCTCAATTCCCAAACGGGAAAAATCAATCGAAGCAAATTTCGCAGACAGTGTCTGCGAAATTGCAAAATTATAAAAAACAGCAAAATACAAGTAGTCAGACACAAAAATCCGCGACATCGTTGCAAAGATTATCATTTACCCTCTCTTGGTCGCACTATTTGGTTTTGATGAAAGAAGAAAATCCCGATGCTCGCCGTTTCTACGAAATTGAGGCAACGAAGCAACATTGGAGCGTTCGACAACTTGCCAATCAATGTGCAAGCAGTTTGTACGAACGCTTGGCGTTAAGTCGTGATAAAAAAGAAGTCATGCGCCTTGCCAACGAAGGGCAAATTATGGAAAATCCGAAGGACGTACTCAAAAATCCGTTGGTGTTGAATTTTCTTGAATTGGAAGAAAAATCAACCTACACCGAAACACAAATGGAAACAGCTATCATCGACAAACTTCAGCTATTTTTGCTTGAAATGGGGAAGGGTTTTTTGTTTGAGGCAAGACAAAAACGGTTCACATTTGATGAAGAACATTATTACATTGATTTGGTTCTTTATAATCGACTTTTGCGATGCTATGTTTTGATTGATCTGAAAACCCAAAAACTGAAACATCAAGATTTGGGACAAATGCAAATGTATGTGAATTATTTTGATCAAAAAGTAAAACTATCATCAGAGAATCCAACCATTGGCATATTGCTTTGCAAACAAAAAAATGATAGCATTGTTGAACTGACTTTACCTCCAAACGCTAATGTCTATGCTTCTCAATATAGTTTGTATTTACCCGACAAGCAACTCTTACAATCCAAACTAACAGAATGGATAGCAGAGTTTGAGGATTGAGACTGTCAGCTGTATGCTAATCACAATGTCATCAACAATTTTACTTTTTTTCACATAGTACATTCTCGAAAATCAGTTCTTTGCATTACAACAAAAAAGGCGAACCAAAAAAGATTCGCCTTTTCCTTTTACATCAACGATGGTTTATTCTCCTTGTTCGGTTTTTTCCATCGCATCTTTGAGGTTCGACAAGGCTTCGATATCTCCTAAGGTAGATTTCTCAACGCTTTCGTTCAATTTTTTAATTGCTTTCTTTTCCTCTTCTGCAACAGTTTTTGCCTCGTTTTCTGCTTTCGCTTTCTCTCCGGCTTGCTCTTCTTTGAAGATATTGGTATGAGAAACAATTATTTTTTTGCTGTCTTTGTTAAATTCAATCACTTTGAAATCCAAGACTTCGTCCACTTTCGCAGCTCCGCCTTGTTCTTTTTGAATGTGGCGCATCGGTGCGAATGCCTCTACTCCGTAGGGCAACACAACAACAGCACCTTTATCATTCACAGAAACAACCGTTCCTTTGTGAACGGAATCAATCGTGAATACGGTTTCAAAAACATCCCAAGGATTTTCTTCCAATTGTTTGTGTCCAAGGCTCAAACGACGATTGTCCACATCCATTTCGAGAACTACAACATCGATTTTTTCTCCGATTTTCGTAAATTCTGCCGGATGTTTGATTTTCTTCGACCAAGACAAATCAGAAATGTGAATCAAGCCATCAACACCTTCTTCCAATTCCACAAAAATGCCGAAATTAGTGAAGTTGCGAACGGTTGCCGTATGTTTAGAACCAACCGGATACTTCTCTGCAATCGAAGCCCATGGATCCGGAATCAGTTGTTTGATACCCAACGACATTTTGCGTTCTTCACGATCCAATGTCAAAATCACAGCCTCTACTTCTTCTCCGATTTTCAAGAAATCTTGTGCCGTGCGCAAGTGTTGCGACCAAGACATTTCCGAAACGTGAATCAAGCCTTCCACTCCCGGAATAACTTCGATGAATGCGCCGTAATCTGCGATAACAACTACTTTTCCGGAGATTTTGTCGCCCACTTTCAAGTTGGTATCTAATGAATCCCAAGGATGCGGGGTCAATTGTTTCAAGCCGAGAGCAATGCGTTTTTTGCCTTCATCGAAGTCCAAAATAACCACATTGATTTTATCGTCCAAATGTACAATTTCTTCCGGATGGTTGATACGTCCCCACGACAGGTCGGTGATGTGAATCAAACCATCTACGCCGCCAAGGTCGATGAAAACACCGTAAGACGTGATATTTTTAACGATACCTTCAAGCACTTGACCTTTTTCGAGTTTAGCGATGATTTCGCTCTTTTGTGCTTCGATTTCGTCTTCAATGAGAGCTTTGTGAGAAACCACAACGTTCTTGAATTCGTGGTTGATCTTAACCACCTTGAATTCCATTGTTTTATCCACATACATATCATAGTCGCGAATCGGTTTAACGTCGATTTGCGAACCGGGTAAGAATGCTTCCAAACCAAATACATCTACAATCAAACCACCTTTGGTACGGCTTTTCACGTAACCGGTAATGATTTCTTGACTTTCGAATACTTGATTGATTTTATCCCAAGATTTCAGGATGCGTGCTTTTTTGTGCGACAAAATCAACTGTCCGCGCGAGTCTTCTTTGCTTTCTACATACACTTCTACTTTGTCGCCGGGTTTCAAGTCAGGATTGTATCGAAATTCCGCTACCGGAACAATACCATCGGATTTGAAACCGATATTTACCACAACCTCACGGTTGTTTTTCGAAACTACAGTACCTTCAATAACTTCTTGCTCAGTGATTTGACTGAGAGTTTTTTCATACGCCTCTTCCAATGATTTCACAACATCGTTGTTCATCATTACTTTTTTCTTGCCAATCGAATTCCAATCGAAGTCCACGTTTCCGGTGTTTGCATTGCCGTGAACGGCTACCGGTTTTTCAGGACGAACTTCTTGTTCGGTTTGAACTTCCACTTGGGGTTCAGGATTAACATTCATTTCTTCGCTCATCTTTTTTTGTTTTTTTTGCATTGAAAATCAACTTTTCAACACGGGTTAATACTTTAATTTACTGACTCCTTTTCATGCTATACACAAAAAGGAGTGCAAAGGTACGAAAAAAAAATCACAAAAGCAAATTTCAAATGCTTGTTTTTTACAAAAAAAAGCCGTATCTTTGCACCCCAAATTATATATCTAATATCGTTATGTCCGGTAAAAAAGAAACTTTCGCAGAAAACAGCGAACAAATGTTCGAAGAAACCGTTAGCAAAATTGAAACGTGGTTTCTCAATAATCAAAAGCAAATTACGATCGTTCTTGCAACTGTCGTTATCCTCGTTGGCGGTTATTTTGGATACAATTTTTTGTATCAACAACCGCGTGAAAAAGCCGCTCAAGAAGAGTTGTTTTTCGCAGAGAATTATTTTGAATACGACTCCTTGGATTTAGCACTCAACGGAGATGGTGTTCATTATGGTCTGATTGATGTCATCGACAACTACGATGGAACGAAGGCTTCAAATTTGGCAAAATACTACGTAGGTATCATCTATTTGAAAAAAGGTCAGTTTCAAGAAGCTTTGGATTATCTGCAAGATTTCAAATCGAACGATTTGATTGTTACACCCATGGTGCAATCCGCAATCGGCGATTGCTATGCTGAGTTAGACAATCTGTCGGAGGCACTCTCCTACTACGAAAAAGCAGCTTCGTCGCACAAAAATGATATGGTTACGCCGATGGTTTTGATGAAAGCCGCCGCTCTTTGCGAGATTCAAAACGATAATCAAAAAGCGTTGACCTACTACACCCGTATTCGCAACGAGTTCACACGTAGCAACGAAGCACGTGATATGGACAAACACATTGCCAGAATAAAAGCAAAATTGAATCAATAAACAGTATGGCTACTGCACTGAAAAATCTTTCAGAATACACATCAAGCGGGTTTGGCGATTTAAGTCAGACCCGCATTGGTATTGTCGTTTCCGAATGGAACGACCAAGTTACAAACGCTCTTTTGCAAGGCGCAATCGAAACCTTGCTTAAAGAGGGTATGAAAACCGAAAACATCGTTATCAAGCCTGTTCCCGGAAGTTTTGAACTGACATTGGGCGCACAACGCCTGTTGGAACAAAGCGACATCTCCGCTGTTATCTGCTTGGGATGCGTGATACAGGGCGAAACACGGCATTTTGATTTCATCTGTGAGGCTGTTGCAAACGGCATTACGAATTTGAATATCAAATACGGGAAACCCGCTGTTTTCGGCGTTTTAACGACCAACGACCTGCCACAAGCTCTCGACCGTTCAGGCGGAAGACACGGCAATAAAGGCGTTGAGGCTGCCATAACCGCACTGAAAATGATATGAACAGAATCGTCTTTATGGGTACACCGCAAATTGCGGTAGCAAGTCTGAAAGCCCTTTTAGACGCAGGCTTCAACGTTGTTGGAGTGATAACATCTCCGGATAAACCTGCAGGACGAGGAAAACAACTGCATCAATCCGATGTGAAACAATTTGCATTGGAAAACAATCTGCATATTCTGCAACCCGAAAACCTGAAAAGCCCCGATTTTATTGAGGAATTGAACGCTTTGAAACCCGATTTGCAAATCGTTGTCGCATTTCGTATGCTACCTAAAATCGTTTGGAACCTTCCACGATTGGGAACTTTCAACCTGCACGCCTCTCTCCTACCCGATTATCGCGGTGCTGCGCCGATAAATCACGCCATCATCAACGGTGAAAAAGAAAGCGGTGTAACCACTTTTCTATTGAACGAAGCAATTGATGAAGGCGACATTCTCTATCGGGAGAAAATCGCTCTTTCGCCCGAAGAAACTGCCGGTTCGCTACACGACAAACTGATGGAAATAGGAGCAAAATTGGTCGTGAAAACCGCAAGCGATTTGTTGAATGGAACAGTAAAACCGCAATCGCAAGACCTTCTTCCCCATCAAATTCTACATCCTGCACCTAAAATTTTCAAACAAGATTGTGAAATCAATTGGAATAAAAGTGCTGTAGAAATCATTCGTTTCATTCGCGGGCTATCGCCTTATCCTGCTGCCTTTTCAAGGCTTTCAGAAGATTTATCGGTTAAGATTTTTGACATCGAACAAGCGGATTATTCGGCAAGCGGAAAACCTGCAGAAATTCATACCAACGGCAAGTCTTACGTATATGTATGTTGTGGCGATGGACAATGGCTTTCGTTAAAATCTATACAACTGAGTGGAAAAAAACGTCTATATATAGAAGAAGTGCTGAAAGGTTTTGCGTTTGAAAAATTCTCTTTTTTCTTGTTTTCAACCCCTTAAAAAGGTCATTTTATTAACAAAATCGGGATTTATTAACATTTTTCGCACTTTTTTTGGTTTTTTTTGCTTTTTTACTTGTGTATTAAAAAAAAAAGTCGTACCTTTGTCCCTGTAACTCAATAAACACTATTGTTTAACAAAAAAAAAACAAAACATCATGAACAAAGCTCAATTAATTGATGCAATGGCAGCTTCTGCCAAAATCACAAAGGTAGATGCTAAAAAAGCATTGGATGGTTTCATCGCTTCTACGACAGCCGCTCTGAAAAAAGGCGATCGCGTAGCATTGGTTGGTTTCGGTTCTTTCTCGGTTAGCAAACGTGCTGCCCGCAAAGGTCGTAACCCTCAAACCGGTAAAGTGATCTCTATCGCTGCCAAAAAAGTAGTGAAATTCAAAGCCGGTGCAGAACTGTCTAAAAAAGTGAAATAAGATATTTCACACATCAAAAAAATCCGGCTTTTACAGTCGGATTTTTTTTTGCCACTCGGCGATGATTTGTTCCGACATTCGGATAGAACGTGTGAACCAGTCCAACAAAACACCAACCTGTTCTTCTTCCGAAAGTTGCCATTCCACAGGAGATTGCCGAATACGCTTACTCAATTCATACATCGTTAGTGCAGCCGAAACCGAAATGTTGTAACTCTCCGTGAATCCACACATTGGAATTTGCATAAAGTAGTCGGCGTTTTGTATCACATCCTCTGAAAGTCCCGTCTGTTCTGTTCCAAAGAAAAGAGCAATTTTGTTTTCTATGGGAAGTTCTTCGAGAGAGAAATCGTTTTTATGTGGCGTGGTTGCTACGATTTTATAGCCTTTTTTTCGCAAAGATTCAATTGCTATCGCTGTATTGTTCGTATCGGGAGTATCATAATGAAACAAATTCAACCATTTGTCTGCCCCCAAAGCAATATCGGGATGCGATTCAAATTTGTATGTATTTTCAATCACGTGCACATCTTGAACTCCCATACACTCGCAGGAACGCAACACTGCACTTGCATTCTGCGATTGGAAGATATTCTCCAATGCAATAGTCAAGTGTCGTGTTCGGAATTGAACAACACGCTCGAATTTCTCCGCACGTTCTTCGCTCACGAATTGATGTAGATGATTTAATAGTGATTTTTTTTGTTCTTTGTTCATACTTGAGTTTATAATGTAGTGGTTAACCTTTGACCGTTCATTTCTCTTAATTGTTAATTGTTAATTGTTAATTATTAATTGTTTGAATTCGTTTCCGCGTTGTTCAAAATTCGTAAACATATCATAACTTGCAGCGGCAGGTGAGAGTAGGCAAATATGATTTTTTTCCGTAACTTCGAATGCACGTTTTACGACTTCATCGTAATCTTTTGCGTCAAAGAAATTCACGGAATTACTTTGTTGTCGCTGATGAGCAAGGATTTGAGTTTTCCACAAATTGCGGATACGTTTGCCAGCCTCTCCCACAAAAATGATATTTTGAACAGGATGTTGAATCAAGAAATCAACCAAATGTGAATAATCTATACCTCTATCAAATCCGCCAAGAATAAGGGTTTGCACGTTTTCGACAGATTTCAATGCAGCAATGGTAGTTTCGGGAATGGTGGAGATACTGTCGTTATAAAATGTAATTCCGTGATAGGTTCCCACACATTCCAAACGGTGTGGAAGTCCTTTGAAATCGGATATTCCGGAGTGAATAACCTCATCGTTCACACCACAAATTTTACACACATCAATCGCTGCCATGATATTGAGTAGATTGTGTTCGCCCTTCAAATGACGTGGGGTTGAACAATCGTAGAATTTTTCTTCGTTGAAATAAATCCAATTTTCGTGCAGATAACAGCCTTGTTTTTGCGGTTTCGTTGCGCTAAACGTATAGGTTTTTCGGGCAATTTCGGCATTCGTCCAAAGTTCATTCAACAACTCGTGATCGGCATTGAACACAAAATAATCTTCTTCGTTTTGACAACGTGTGATATTCCATTTGCATTGCTGATATTCTTGATAACTGTTGTAGTGATCCAAATGTTCCTGATAGATGTTAAGCAATACGGAAATATGCGGAGATACTTGAATATGTTGCAACTGATGTGATGAAAGTTCACACACAATTTTCGTATTCGGATTGATTTTATCGTATAAATCAAACGGAGGAACACCGATATTTCCGACCAAAATCACATCATCAAATTGTTTTTTCAAGATATGATAAATCAAGGATGAAGTTGTGCTTTTGCCTTTTGTTCCTGTGATTCCGATGATTTGTTTATGAAATTCTTGCAAGAATAAATCCGTTTGTGAAGAGATGCGTTTATCGTTCAACAATTCCGGAAGATTTTTTAATGAGATGCCCGGAGATTTAACGATAAGTTTGTATTCATCAAGATTTTGGAGATAATCATCGCCAAGTTTGAAACTCACATTTGCATCGTCTTTCAAGAGTTCATCGTTAGCGATATTCAGATTTTTATCAGCGATAACCAAAGGCGTGTTTGGATTTTTTTTTCGCAGCTGTTTGTAGGTTGACCTACCCTCTCTACCGAAACCTAATATGAGAATTTTGGACATTTTGTTTTATTTTTTGCAAAGATACACAAAAAAAAACGAATTTCTGCAAAAAATCGTTTTTTTTGCAATATATCAAAAAAAATGAGTATCTTTGCAGAAAAACCTCGTTTAGTTATTGTCAATCCTGCAATGAAGAGTATAACAACTGTATTCCTTTCCATCAAGTCAGTTTTAGGATTTTTCCTAATGCTGTTCACTGGGACACACGTGTTTGCGCAGTCGCAGGACAGTGTTCAGAACCTCACTCCGTTTACAATTTCAGCACCATCACGCCCTCGAATCTCTTCAAATATCGGACAACTGCAAAGCATCAACGCAAGCACATTGCAACGTTTGAATGCCATACAACTGTCGGATGCCGTGAAGTATTTCGCAGGAACAACCGTGAAAGATTATGGCGGTATCGGTGGGCTGAAAACCGTTTCTGTTCGAGGTTTCAGCGCATCACACACGGGCATATTCATCGACCATATCCCCACAAGCAACGCAATGAACGGACAAATCGACTTGGGAAAATACAGTTTGGATAACGTGAATGAAATCCGTCTTTCAAACGATAATTTCTCTTCCGATTTACAAACGGCATCCTATTATGCGAAAGCCTCTCAACTCGGTATTTTCACTACAACACCGGGGTTCGATCTCGATAAAAAAACACGTGCAGAACTTGCGTTGAAAGTCGGTTCTTTCGGATTGTTCAATCCTAAACTCAACATTGAGCAACGAATATGGAAAAATCAAGCGCTTTCGTTAAACGCAGACCTTCAAAAATCCAAAGGCGACTACACGTTCAAACTCGTCAACGGACAAACCACAACAACTGAAACCCGCAGTAATTCCGAGGTTGAAACCTATCGTGTGGATTTGAAATGGCAAAATTGGGGAGCATCTCGACATCGTTATTTCGTTAAAGCAAATTATTATCAAAGCAATCGACAACTTCCGGGAGCCGTGATTTTATACAACCGTTCGAGCAATCAAGATTTGCGTGATGAAGAAAAATCTCTTCAAGGTCAATACAGTTACCGGTTTCGCGACAGTACGAAAATTCTTTTCAATGCAAAAACTTCGGAATTGTTCAATCATTACATCAACCGAAATTATCTCGGTTCTCAACCTTTGGACAATCAATTTTGGCAAAGGGAAAACTTTCTTTCGGGAGCTGCTCAAAGCCTTGTTTTTAGCGGATTTCAAGCATCTTTAAGCAGCGATTTATTTTATCACAAAACAACATCAAACCTGCAACGCTACGCCTACCCAACACGCCTAACATCTTTAACAAACCTCGCTCTGAATTACACTTTCCGAAGTCTGTTTTTTTACGGAAATCTGTCGAATGTTTCAACCTTTGAGAAAGCCAAATCTACTGCCGTTGCAAAGAATCTGAACCGCCTCTCCCCTACTTTGGGAATCCATTATCGACAAAGTTCTCTTTCTCCTTTTTCTGCACGATTTTTCTACAAAGAAACCTATCGTATCCCCACATTCAATGAACTTTATTACACGAATATCGGCAACACCAATCTCGTTCCGGAATTGGCGCAACAATGGAATGCGGGATTTACGCTCGAAAATTCAAAGAATGCAAACGATTATGCCGTGATCTCCATTGACGGATATTTCAATACCATTTCCGACAAAATCGTTGCAATTCCCACCAACAACCTGTTCACGTGGTCGATGAAAAATATCGGAGAAGTGCGTGGTTTCGGACTTGACGCAGTTTTCAAAGGAGGAGTGGAATGCCGTAAAAATCTAAATCTGTTCGGAGAAATCAACTATACCTTTCAAGATGCGAGAGATGTCAGCGACAAGACTACAGCAGGTTTCGACAAACAAATTCCTTACACTCCCAAACATTCCGGCAGTGTGATTTTGGGTGTTGAAACGTGGTTAACAGCGCAATACAATCTGTTGTTTTCCGGAGAACGTTATACATCGGGAGCGAACTCCGAAAGCAGCCGTTTAGAGCCGTATTTCGACCACGGTATATCTCTTTCAAAACGCTTTTACATCCAAAAAATCAATCTCCGGATGAGCTTTGAAATCCTCAATTTCACAAACAAAAACTACGAAATCGTTGCTTATTATCCGATGCCGGGCAGATACTATCGTTTGGGGGTTGCGGTGGAGATTTGATCAACTATTTGGTGCGTTTGCTATTATTCTTAATTCCTAATTTATCTCGGCGGAGGTCCCGAAGGAGGTGGTGCTCCCTGTGGAGGTGCGAAACGACGACGATTTCCAACGCCATCTTGTTCGGGGGCATCCTTGCGTTTGGAGGAATTGAGGTTATACGTGAACGATAACATTAGATAACGGGGCAAGGTGTTATACGTGATGTCTTCGATATAACTTGCGGATGCATTGCGCTGCGTGTTTTTGTTGTCGTTGAGAATGTCCACGATGCGTAAACGCAACTGCCCTTCGTTCGACTTCCCGATATTCCACGCCAATTGCGCATTCCAAGAATTGTATTTGGGATTGTAACCCGCCGCATAACCGTGTGTGGACGAAAAACTGTAATCGCTCGATAAAATCAATTTGTTCGGAATGATTTGCCAATTGAAATCCGCACCGCCCGAAAGCGTATAGTATTGATTGTTACGGTTCGACTGCAAGGAGTATTTCGCATCATTCCAATTCACACGTCCATTCAAACTGATGTCAAAGGTTTGCAAACGGTAGGTAATCCGCAAATTTTCGCCAATAGAAAAATTTCTTAAGATATTTTCCTGACGGTCGGTAATACTGCTCGATTGACTGTAACCTCCATTGGTTGTTGAACTCAACGTGAGTTTATCCGAAAAAACCGGTGTACTGTAAGCCAGCATTCCGTTTGCAGAATACACATTGTCTACATTTTCATACATTGTTGCGCGTGCGCCCGGAGTAAACATCGACGTATCTAACAACACATCTAAATTGCGCTCATTGACGTATGCCAAATACTCATCATACGAGGTAAAAATCGTATTCGTAATGCTGTTTCTGGTCATATTGAAACCAATCATCGAAAAAATCGAAGAAAGGTTCTCGAAAAAGTTGTTATACATTGCGTTCAAACCGTTGGAAAACTGCGGTTTCAAATTTGGATTTCCCAAACGAATGTTTTGCGGGTCAGAATTGTCAGGAACCGGCTGCAGTTGCGAAACAGAGGGCTGACTTGTACGTCCGTAGTAACGGAAATTCAGGTTCGACTGTTTGGAGAACGAATAGCGGAATTGTGCTTGTGGAGCGAAGTTTAGAACATTTCGCGAGGTAGGTTCTTCGCCCTCAATATAACTCGTGCTGTTTGCAGGGAAAACGCCTAAACCAACGGAATAGCGATACTTTTCAGCGTTTTTCTGTATGCGTATTTCAAAACGTTGATTGTAGAAATAATTGCCGTAAGTATTGGAATACGTACTGTCGTATCGGTCGTATTTACCTGTTACTGCGTTGAAATCGTTTGCCAATTTTTCGGTATTATCTTCACTGTTGGAGAACAGATAACGCAATTCAAGGGAGAAATCACGAATTAAAGGCTCGGTATAAGCCACTTGCGCACTCCAACTGTAGTTGTCGCCGTTGTTTGTTATGTATTGATTTATCGTATCGTTCGGAGTTGTTCCCGAATAATAGTTGAATGATTGATTGTCTTCATCAGAATTATTCAGACTTAATCCTCCATCAAATTCAAACGAGATTGTGCGTCGTGGTTTCGCGAAACGATGTCGATAATCGGCTCTCAAACGCGCAGAAAGATTGGAACTTTGCGACCAATTCTCAATACTTCCTTCATTAACCATTGCGAGTGTATCATCCATTGTTTGATAGATAGAACTTGCGAAATTATCGGTGTTATTATAGGTCAACGACGGACGAACAATAAGTTGGTCGTTATCGCTTGGAGTATAGCGAATTTCGGAGTTGAAACGATGTTGCTCGGTCAGCATATTTGCGGTTTTATCTTCGCTATAAAACTCACTTGTTCCGTCTGCCATCATATTTTCACGATAGGTGCTTTGGTTCAAATCCCTGTCGGAGTAGGAATACGAGTAGCTACCTCCGATACTTAACCGGTCGCCGATTTTTTTCACAAAATTGATTCCGGGAGAAACCGATTGCGTGATACCACCGCCTCTCATAAATGAAAATGCACCACCACGTCCTCCACGACCACCACCAACTCGGGCAAACGTTGTTGTATTGCCTGTAAAATCCGAAAATCCCAAATTGTTCGTATTGTTGAATCCTCCCAAAATCGTCAATTGGTCTTTATCTCTGAAATAGTTGATGTTAAAAGAATTGTCGTATCGGAAATCGGCATTCTCGGGAACCACGTCCACACCTCCACCTGCGGTTAAACGTCCGAACCAACCGCGTTTCATACCGGGTTTGAACGAAAGATTGATAACAGTTTCTTCATTACCGTCGTCAATTCCTGTGAATTGGGCTTGGTCGCTTTTTTTCTCAAAGGTCTGTATTTTCTGCACATAATCGGCAGGAATGTTTTTTGCCGCCACTTTCGGGTCGTCGGAGAAAAATTTCTCTCCATCGACTAAAATTTGCGATACTTCCTTTCCTTTCACGGTGATTTTTCCGTCCTTATCCACTTCCATACCCGGCAGGCGTTTCAACAGTTCTTCCAATGCAGAACCTTCCACCGGGCGAAAAGATTGAGCGTTAAATTCAACCGTATCTTCCTTGATTTGCACAGGAATATAGGTTTCCGAGATTTCAAATGCGTCTAACAAAACCCCTCTTCTCAAAACGACATCGCCCAATGCGAGCGATTTATTATCTTTGATTTCAATAACTTGATCGGAATTTGTGTAGCCTACGAACGACACTCTGAACAGATATTGTCCGTTCGGGATGTTGGATATGGAGAAATTTCCGTTGTCGGAAGTTGTTGTTCCGTTAATCAAGGATGTGTCTTTGAGGGAAAACACGGCAGCCGTAGCAAATGGGACAGGTGTTTTGTCGCTTCTGTCGATCACTCGCCCGCTAACACGAGCTTGTGCGAACAGTATTTGTGCCGAGCAAAAGAAGAGCAGAGTGAGAACGGTTTTTTGCATAAAGATAAAAGGTTTCTTTTTAGACTTTTCTCATCCATCTGCAAAAGTTTAATACTATCCCAAAAACAAAAAAAACGCTTCGCCCAATCGTAGAAATAAGGCGAAGCGTTTTTTGTTTACTGTTTACCGTTAAAAAGTATATCGCAAACCAAGCTGTATAGCCCAAGTGGAGGCTTGTGTGCTGGGTTCTCTGAATGCGGAAGTGTAGTAGTTTCCGCCGGTCTTGTTCATCGCCACTTTTGCCTTTCCTGTGGCATCATCCCGACCTTGATAGCTCAAAATCGGGAAACCACCGTAAGAGCCATTCAATTCATCGGCAACACCCCATTTGGAGTTCAACAAGTTGGCAACATTGATGATATCGGCAGTAAATTGCAAGGTGTTGGTAACATTGCCCACCTTAATCTTGAAATCTTGTGCCACACGCAAGTCAAAACGATTGTGCCAAGGCAGGTAAGCTCCATATTTCTCAGCATATTGTCCTCTGTGATTTTTCACATACTTATCGTTTTCTGCAAAAGCTTGATAGGCATCCCAGTCTGCATCCGAAGCCCAGATAACCTCGTCTTTTTCCTTAGGCAGATAAGCGATGTAGGTTCCTGCCGAAAAATTGTTTGGTCTTCCCGCGTATGTATAGGTATAACCATAGCCTGTGCGACCGGTATAGAACAAACTGATTGTTGTTGCAAAATGGCGAGCGTATTGAACTTGATAGTTTATGGATGCCATAACACGATGCGGGCAATTCATATAACTCAATCCCAATTCACTTTCGTTCAATGTGTTGATTGATTGACGATTGCCCCATGCGGAGAAAGGGTCGCTACCGTTGGTTCTTGCTGCAACTTCCATAGAGCGACTAAACGTGTAGGCTAAATCCCCACTCAATCCGTTCCATCGAGGCAAACGAAGTTGTGCCGAAAGCGAAATGCCGTGTCCTTTCGAGGTGTTTTTCATCACAACAACATCTGCATTTACATTGGTATTGATGTATTGTCTTCCGGTTGAATAATAATCTCGTTCTTCACCACCTTCAAGAAGTTTTTCATCGGGATTCTTAATGTTGATATTCTCAAACGTTACGGCATTCATGTCTTTGGTGTACATTCCTTCTAACGTAAGCATCATATCCAAAGGCAGTTTGATGTCGGCAGCCAAACTTGTTCTCCACACTTGTGGAAGTTTGAAATCTTTGTCGATAGCAGCCAAACGTCCTCCTCGAACGGCATTCGCTTGCGGGAAGATGCTTGCCAAGGCAGGATTTTGAAGCAAGGTTTTCACATCTGCAGCGAAGGGTATTTGAGCAAGTTTCGTGCGTGCATCGGCATTTCCGGCACCTCCGTAGAGCGACATCTGATACTGCAACATCCCGCTGTTTCCGGGTTGATTCGTGAACCACACAAACGGAATACGTCCGGTGAAAATTCCTGTTCCTCCACGAACGGTTAGACTTCTATCGCTGTTCACATCCCAGTTGAAACCTAAACGAGGCGAAAGCAGTACTTTGGCTTTGGGCCAAGTGCTTAAGTCGATGGTTTGTTCATCTCGGAACGTAAAGCCGTGAATACCGGGATTGTCAAGGGCTCCATCAAAATATGTCGGTAGGTCGGCACGCAAACCTACGGTGAGTCTAAAATTGTCTTGAACAGCCCATTCGTCTTGTATGTATGCGGCAAACTGTCCAAACGACAACTCTGATTTAGGTTCCGTTAAACCATTGATCGGATAGGTGTATGCAAATCCCAAAGGATGATAGTCTGCATTCCAATTTCCGTCCGGAGAGGCAATCCCGTTAACGTGATTTTTGAAAGCATCGAAATCCTTGTAGCGGTAGGTTCCGGTTCCATTGCGCAAGTAGCTGTTTGCAAAATACTGATACTCAAACGACAGCCCTGCTGTAAACGTATGTTTTTCATATTGAAGGGTTGCATTGTCTGTGATAACAAGCGTGTTATTGAGCACACGGTTTTGGTAGGAGAACAGCTCATAACCGGCACTCATATAGGCAAGCGTGCTATTGGTATCTCCACGCATAATATCCAGCATCGGGAAAACACTGCTATTTGTGCTACGAGGCTGATCATAAGAAGTATAGGCAACTAAAAAATGGTTAGAAAGTTGATTGGTAAAGCGACTGTTCAACTCGCCTGTGATTGAATGCAAAATCCCATCCTGAAAATACTGACTGTTTTCGAACGACATACCACCGTTTAACGAATGACGTCCATTGATTAATGCGCCATTGATGTCGTTACTGCCCGACGGACGACTTGGGCGAGAGGATTTGGAATAGTTGTAGCGCAGAGTAACCTTGTGATCATCATTTACGTTCCAATCAATACGAGCCAAAAATTTGTTGTTGGTAATTTTATCTCCACCCCAATCTTCATACTTACCTGTTTCGTAGCCGAATTTATCTCTCAAAAAATTGGAAAATGCTTGCAAGTCGTCTGCTTTTACAACGGTGTTCATATTCGGATCTTGATTATCTGCTCTTTCCTGTGTCCAAGCGAGTAGAGTGTTACCCGGTTGAGTTTCGTTATTCATTTCTCCGTTAAGGAAGATAAACAATTTATTCTTAATGATAGGCGCACCTACATTGAAACCCAAAATCTGCTTTCGAGATTCTGTTATATTGCGAATTTCTTCTCCGTTAATTTTTTTACCTCCCATATTTTGGTTGTTGAAATAGCCGTAAACAGAGCCTTTTACGATATTCGATCCGCTTTTCGTTACAGCGTTGATACCTGCCCCAGTGAAGTTGGATTGGCGTACATCGTAAGGAGCAACAACCACTTGCATTTCCTCAATAGCCTCTAAGGAAATAGGGTCTCCGGCAACTCCGGGCATTCCGCCTTCTGTTAAACCAAAGTTATTGTTGAAGTTTGCACCATCGACCGTGAAATTGGTAGCAAAACTTTCTCTTCCTCCAAACGAGCTACTTCCTGTGTTATAGGGCGATAGCGCGGCAATATCCGACAGATTGCGTGTTAGTGAAGGCTTGCGAATGATTTCCAAATTGCTGATGTTCGTCGTAGCACCGGTACGCTCTTGATTAAATCGGGATAACCTTTCTCCAACAATAACAGCTCCTTCAAGTGTTACCGCATCTTCGCCGAGAGAGGCGTTGATGTTTTGTGATTCCCCCAACTGAATGGTAATGTTTTCAATCGTTTGTGTTTGGCGTCCCATAAACGAAATTTTAAGCGTGTAAGGACCTCCGACACGCATTCCTTGCAAGTTGTAGTTTCCGGTTAAGGATGTGATGGTTGCGTAATTCGTACCTGTGGGAATGTGTGTAGCAACAACCGTTGCTCCGGGAAGGGTTTCGCCGTTTGTAGCACGTACAACTCCGGATAATCCGCCGGAAGTTATTTGTGCAAAAGTCATCTGACAACATAAAAATAGTGTCAAAAACAGAAGTGTTCTTTTCATCATTGAATGGCGTGTTTTCATAAAGTTTGGATTTTTTTGCTACAAAACTACAAAAAAAATCTGTTTTATGCTATTTTTGTATGATTTTTTTTTTATTTTTTTTCGACAAAATGTTAACAAATTATTTCGTATCTTTGCAAACGAATTGCAAATTACAAAGATGGAGATTAAACGATATAAAAATTATTCACAACACTTGTCCCAAATTTTCGGACATCGTCTTCAAAAGCTCTCTATTGATGCGGGTTTCACGTGTCCGAACCGTGATGGAACCGTTGGAGTGGGAGGCTGTTCGTTTTGCAATAATGATGCGTTTAATCCGTCGTATTGTTTGCCTAAAAAAACAGTTACTCAACAAATTGAAGAGGGTAAACAGTTTCATCAATTCCGCTACAAACGTGCGCCGAAATACCTTGCTTACTTTCAAGCTTATTCCAATACGTATGCACCGCTCGAACGTCTGAAATCCTTGTATGAAGAGGCTTTGAGCCAACCCGATGTGGTAGGCTTGGTCATCGGAACCCGTTGCGATTGCTTAGACGATGAAAAATTGGCATATCTGGCGGAACTTTCCAAAAGATATTACATTGTTCTCGAAATCGGATTGGAGTCGTGTTATTCCGAAACTTTGCGACAAATCAATCGCGGGCATTCCCACGAAGATGCGGTTTTGTGGATAGAGAAAGCGGCACGTTCGGGTATCAAAGTCGGTGTTCATTTGATTTTCGGTTTGCCCGGAGATACAATCGAAAAAATGTTGAAACAAGTTTATGCGATCAACCGTTTGCCGATCTATTCCATCAAATTTCATCAACTGCAAATTGTGAAAGGAACAAAAATGGAGCGACAATTTTTGGAAAAAGATCCGAATTTTAATCCTTTATTTTTTGAATTGATTGAATATGTGGATTTTATCGTGGATTTTGTAGAATGTCTTCGTTCGGACATCATCATCGAACGTATTGCCGGCGAAGTTCCTCCTGCTTTTCAGGTAAGTCCCGTTTGGCAAGGTGTTCGGAACGATCAGATTATGCACAAATTCGAGCAACGTTTAGCCGAGCGAGATACTTTTCAAGGACGTCTGTGTGCTTCCAAATAAGCAAATCAATAAATAAGCAAATCCCACAAAAAAAATGAAACGAAGTTTCATTTTTTTTTGTATCTTTGCACTTAAAAAAAATATACAAAAATAAATAAAGTCAAATGTATCAAATCACAAACCATCCGATTTTAGATATTCCGCAACCTGATGTTGTGGAGTTCGAGTTTAACGGTCAAAAGATTGCCGGACAACGTGGATTTACTATCGCAGCCGCATTGCATCAAGCCGGATTTCCGGTGCATAGCCACAGTATAAAAAACCGCAAACGTAGCTTGGAATGCGGTATTGGGAAGTGTGGCGCGTGCGAAATGCTTGTCGATGGAGAGATACGACGAATTTGTATCACGAAAGTGGATAATATCAAGGAAGTTCGCGAAATATCGAAAGAGTATTATCCGGATGGAACGCCTTTGCATCCCGAAGAGGCGATCAAGGTGTTCAAGACGGCTGTTGCCATTGTTGGAGCCGGTCCTGCGGGTTTGGCAGTGCGTGAAGAACTCAATAAACAAGGCGTTCACAACTTGGTAATAGATGCGAATGATAAGATTGGCGGGCAATTTCTGATGCAAACCCATCAATTTTTCTTCTTCGAGAAAGAGAAAAAATTCGGCGGTATGCGTGGTTTCGATATTGCTAAAACCCTTGCAGGAGAAAGTCTTGATGGCATTCTGCTCAACTCTACCGTTTGGGATTTATTGGACGGAAAACGTTTGGCAGTGAAAGATACGGTTTCGCAAAAGGTGTTTTATGTAGATGCTGATTTTCTGGTTGTTGCAACCGGTGCTGTGCCGTTTATGCCGGCGTTTGAAAACGATGACTTGCCGGGCGTTTACACCGCTGCTGTGGTGCAAAAAATGATGAACAACGAACTTACATTGTTGGGTAAAAATATCCTCACGGTTGGAGCGGGAAACATTGGCTATCTCACGTCGTATCAAGCAATGCAGGCAGGTGCGAAAGTGGTGGCAATTTTGGAGGCGCAAGACAAAGAGGGTGGTTTTCCCGTACAGGCAAACCGTGTGAGACGTTTGGGAATTCCAATTTTCACATCGCACATCTTGTTGAAAGCCATTCCAAATGAAACAAATACAGGAATTATTGGTGCTGTTGTGGCGGAATGCGAGAATTTTCAACCCATCCCGGGAACGGAGAAAATCATTGAAAATATAGATGTAATCAACATTTGCACAGGTTTAATGCCGGACAATCCATTGTTGGTTAAAGGTTTTGATGTGTTTGGTCGCAACTGTTTCGGTGTTGGCGATGCCATTCGTATTGGAGAGGGAACTTCGGCTGTACTTCGTGGAAAACAAGCGGCTTACGAGGTTTTACAGGCGATGAACAAACGATTTGATTACAACGATTATCTGACAGTTTCAAAGGAATATATAGATTCACAACAACATCCAACACGCATTCTGAAATCTCCGAATATGCCGACAACCAAGCGGATGCAGGAAAAAGGGTTTGTGATTGCCGATTGTTTGTATGGTTTTGCGTGCAATCCGTGTTCGTTCTCTTGTAAGATGAAAGCAATTTCAAAATCAGGCACTTCTGCTGTTCCGCAGATTGATTATGAGAAGTGCATTGGGTGTATGGATTGCGTGTATCAATGCCCCGGATTGGCTATTTTTGGCTATAATTTGAAACGAAATTTGCTGTTTTTGCCGATTGAGTATGCTGCAAATGAGGGTGCAGAAGTATTTTTGGTCAACAATCAAGGCGAGAAATTGGGCGAAGGCGTGATCGAACAAATCCTCGAACGCTCCAACAAAACCAATATCGCAAGAGTGAAGTCAACCACTATTCAAGGTGAAGCGTTGACCGAAGTTCGAGGTTTCATTGTTAAAGAGAATTATCCTGAACCCTTGGAATTTAAGCCATTCAACGACAAGATGGAGGCAAAAACGTTCATTTGCCATTGCGATGATGTGGAGTTAGCACCGATTTTGGCGATGATTGGCAATCGCAAGTTTATTTCGGTTGATGAGATTAAGCACACCACGCGCGTGGGTATGGGACCTTGTCGCGGGAAACGCTGTATTCCACGATTGAAGCAGGTTTTGAGAAGTCACGGCATTGATTTGCTTGGCGATGCTACGCCACGAGGACCGATGTCGAACCAAATTTCGATGGGCGATTTATATCCGAAAAATGTTTCGGAAAAACTCGAATTGCCAATAAAACCGAATGTGATTAAAACGCCTGTATTCATTGCAGGTGGCGGTATTTCGGGCAGTGCACTGTTCCGTTATTTCGCAGAGGCAGGAAAGGAACCGACATTGGCGAATATCGATAGAGGCTCATCATGGCGTAATATCGCCGGAGGACGTCCTGCATTCGGATTACCTGAATTGGCGGACATTGCAGCGCATAACCTCGAAATTTTCAAAGACCTTCAAACGAAACAAAATATCGACTTTGAACCTATCAACTATGTAGGGTTTGCGCACGATGAAGAATCGTTTAGTTCTCTTGATGCTTCGCGTGCCTACTCGGATGCGGAGATGATTGCACCAAAAGATTTTCAGTCCAAAATTTCGTCGTATTTCAATCCGAATTTGAAAACGTATCAATCCGCTTTGATCACGAAGAATTGCTGGCAAGCCACGCCCGGAAAGGTTATTGACGCTTTGCGAAAGATCGGAACGGCGCATTCCGGACGGGTTTTGGAGAATTGTGAAGTGGTCGATGTGCAGAAAATCGGAAATGAATATCGTGTGCTTGTTCGCAAGAATGGAGAAGTGTATGAAGAATATCACGCAGAAATTTTCATCAATGCTTTGGGAGGAAATGCGGAGACACTCGCACAGAAATTAGGCTATCAAACAGGGCTATATCCGGTGAAACATCAGGCATTCATCACACGCCGACTACCCTTGATTGGTACGAACGGTCGTGCTTTGGATATGCTCATCGACCGCAGAAAGTACAAGAATTTTTCTGCCGTATATGGTCAACAACTCACGGAAACAGGGCAAATCATCGGTTGTGCTTCGCCCTTGCTTGATGCGAAAGAAACGGATAAAAATCTAAAAATATCAAGTCAGGACTTTTTGGAAATTGTGTCGGAAGTTTTTTGCGATTGGATTCCTGAATTGTCGAGTGTGGGCTTTCAAGCGGTTTGGTCGGGCTACTACGTGGAACCACGCTATATCGTAGATCCGGAATTAGGCTTGTTTGTAGGTATGCGCGGACACGGATTTATGCTTTCGCAATATCTCGCCAAACTTTACGTAGATAAGTTGTTCGGGAAACCTGTTCCGGAATACTTCGATGCGTTGAAATTGTCCGGAAAGGGACTTTCGGAAACGGCGTTTAAGTAAGGGATTTTTTATTAAACTATTCAGAGAACATACAAAATCCAAAAAAAAATTTGCTATTTTCAAAAAAAAATCGTATCTTTGCAGTCAATTTATCTATAAGAAAAAGTATAAACTGTTAAAAATTATGTATTTAACAACAAACGTAAAGAAAGACATTCTTTCAAAACACGGTAAAACCGCAGCTGACACCGGCTCTTCCGAAGGGCAAATTGCGTTGTTCACACACCGCATTCAACACTTATCCGAACACGTGAAAAGCAACAAAAAAGACATGGTAACCAAACGTTCTTTGGTGGGTTTGGTAGGACAACGTCGTAAGTTGCTTGATTATCTAAAAGAACGCGATATCAACAGATACCGTGCAATTCTGAAAGAGCTTAATTTACGTAAGTAATTTCATCACGAAATATGTGAGAGGGGCGCTATTCGTAGGGTTTACGAACGTGCCTTTCTTTGTATATAAGAGGCAATTAAATAAGAAGTAAAAAAAAGAAAAATGTTAGGAACACAAAAAACATTTCTACTCCCCGATGGTCGGGAAGTAATGATTGAAACAGGCAAATTGGCTAAACAAGCCGATGGTTCTGTTGTAGTAAAATGCGGCGACACCATGTTGCTCGCAACTGTTGTAAGTCGAAAAGAAGCAGGCGAAAATGTAGATTTTATGCCGCTTACAGTGGATTATCAAGAAAAATACGCATCCGTAGGACGTTTCCCCGGTGGCTTTTTCAAACGTGAGGCACGTCCGTCGGAATATGAGATATTGATTTCTCGATTGATAGATAGAGCCTTGCGCCCTCTCTTTCCAAGCGATTATCACGCAGAAACACAAGTATTGGTGTATCTGATTTCGGGCGACCGGAATGTTTTCCCCGACCAATTCGCAGCATTGGCAGCATCGGCAGCATTGGCAGTTTCAGATGTTCCGTTCAACGGACCTATCTCCGAAGTGCGCGTAGCCCGCATCAATGGCGAATTTGTGGTTAATCCCACCGTTGCACAAATGGAAAACGCAGATCTGGACTTGATCGTTGCAGCCTCCGAAAAAGACATCAATATGGTGGAAGGCGAGATGAAAGAAGTGTCGGAAGAAGTAATGATTGAAGCCTTGAAAGTGGCTCACGAAGCCATCAAAGTACAATGCCGTGCACAACGTGAATTGGCTGAAATGGTAGGAAAAACAGGCAAACGTGAATACTGCCACGAAAACCACGACTTGGAATTGAAACAAAAAGTGTGGGATTTCTGCTACGAAAAATTCTACGCAGCATCGCGTGAATGTATTGCTAACAAGCACATTCGCGGAGAGAAAATCAAAGAAGTGGAAGATTTATTCATCGCCACAATCTCGGAAGAAGAGGCTGCTGAAAAAGCATTTATGCTGAAAACGTATTTCCACGATTGCCACAAGGAGGCTGTTCGCAATATGATTTTGAACGAACGTATCCGCTTAGATGGTCGCCAATTGGACGAAATTCGCCCGATATGGTCGGAAGTTGCTTATCTCCCTGCAGCGCACGGATCGGCGATTTTTACACGTGGAGAAACACAATCGCTGACAACCGTAACATTGGGCACAAAACTCGATGAACAAACGATTGACGGTGCTATTATTGAAGGAAAAAACAATTTTCTGTTGCACTATAACTTCCCTCCTTTCTCAACAGGAGAGGCTAAACCGAATCGGGGCACCGGTCGTCGCGAAGTAGGACACGGTAACCTCGCTATGCGTGCGCTCAAACCGATGTTGCCTACGGGCGAAGACAATCCCTATACGATTCGTGTGGTTTCCGACATTTTGGAATCCAACGGTTCTTCTTCAATGGCAACAGTTTGCGCAGGAACACTCGCATTGATGGATGCCGGTGTGAAAATCAAAAAACCTGTAACCGGTATTGCGATGGGATTGATTACCGATGCAAGCGGAAAATGGGCAGTATTGTCGGATATTCTTGGTGATGAAGATCACTTGGGAGATATGGACTTCAAAGTGTGCGGAACACGTGATGGTATCACGGCTTGCCAAATGGACATCAAAGTGGACGGTTTGTCCTACGAAGTGTTGGCGAAAGCCCTTATGCAAGCCAATGCAGGACGTATGCACATTATGAACGAAATCACGAAAACCCTTGCAGAGCCTCGTGAAGACTATCGTCCGTTTGTTCCACGTATTGTGAAGATGACGATTCCGAAAGAATTTATTGGTGCTGTGATTGGTACGGGAGGAAAAGTCATTCAAGAGATGCAACGTGAAACCGGTACGGAAATTGCGATCGAAGAAGTTGGCGAATTTGGAATCATTGATATTGCAGCAGCGAACAAAGACTCCATTGATGCGGCTATCGAACGTATCAAGGGAATTATTGCTGTTCCGGAAGTGGGTACGGTGTATCAAGGAACGGTAAAAACCCTGCAACCTTTTGGGGCATTCGTTGAGATTTTGCCGGGAAAAGACGGTTTGTTGCACATTTCCGAAATCGACTATAAACGTTTGGAAACGATGGAAGAGTCGGGTATCAAAGAAGGCGATCCTATCGAAGTGAAATTGGTTGATATTGATAAGCGTACAGGCAAGTTGAAACTTTCTCGCAAAGCACTTCTTCCCAAGCCTGAAGGCTATGTTGAGCCTGAGCGCAAGCCTCGTCCTCCTCGTGGAGAAGGTGGCGATTTTCGCTCGGATAGAAGACCTCCTCGCAGATAATGTGTGAGTGGAATACAAAAAAAACCGCCGTTTGGCGGTTTTTTTTTTGGAAGATTCTGAAATCTTACGCAGGATTGATTGCTTCTACAGGACAGCAGTCTGCACAAGAACCACAATCGGTGCAAGCGCCTGCGTCGATTTTGTAGATGTCGCCGGCAGAGATAGCACCAACCGGACATTCATCAATGCAAGTGCCGCAAGCAGCACAATCTTCAGAGATTTTGTAAGCCATTTTTTTTAGTTTTTTTTGGTTAATTACAGTGCAAAGATACGAAAAAAAAATGAAACTGCAAATTTTTTTTAGTGAATAATGGTTAGTGAATATAATGTACAATTTGACGATTTACTATTTACTATTTGCTGCGCCTTTAAAACAGGCACAGCGTAAATTGTACATTTGTACATCGTACATTGATTGTTATAGGGTCAACACCTTTCACCGTTTACCTTTTGCCAGCCACGCAGTGGCGTTTAACCTTTTACCCGTGCGCAGAGCGCACT
>QMCD01000913.1_pt1 | contig 23975 bp, 27 predicted proteins | sample 1821841 | NCBI WGS metagenome assembly QMCD01 (sample SAMN01991225, study PRJNA193472) | Termite gut metagenome, whole genome shotgun sequencing project. | isolation source: worker | host: Macrotermes natalensis | reverse complement strand
TACGGCTCCTTTTGGAGCCGTATCGCTCAAAACTTCAGTTTTCATATCCTGATCTTGGCTAATACTAGTTTTTCACCCACACAAACTACCGAAGAGCCCTAAATTATCAGTAAACACTGTAGTGTATAAGCTTTATATTTATTAGCTACTAAATTATATTATTATACAAATTATCGATTTACTGTTTTGGAACTTGTACGCATAGTGACAGCAAATATCGTTGCATATGGCTTACGTATCCTTGCACTTTTGCGCTCTCAAGGTATAGTGTTATCCACAAGAGAAGACATCTCGGTTTAGGTGCTGTATCAAAAGTATGAGCTTAGCTTTGATTGTCATTCCCGCGTAGGCGAGAATCCATAAAAGGCTGCTTATTCTTTATGTAAAACTAGATTCTCGCCTACGCGGGAATGACGTAACGAGACATTTGATACAGCCCCATAGGGAAGTTGGGTGAAAATCCTACGCGGTGCAGCCACTGTGTTTTGGCGTTTCCTGAAAAGCCAATGAGTCAGATTACTGACCGAGAATCGTGCTGAAGCGAGCGGCTTGTCACTGCGAGTTCAGCCTGGAAGCTCAGAAGAAGGCTTTCAGCTTTTTCATAGTGATTATCAGTGATTGCCTTAAAAATTGGCAATCGTCTTTTGGCACTGTCTTCTGCTTGAACAACGAATGTATGTATCAGGAAGGAGAACCACAGGTGCCAGCCACACAAAGCAGGAACAGTAATAGGGGTTTATCTCTCAGGAGAAGTGGGAATCGTAGCTCATTTAAAACGTATATGTCTCGCGCAAGCGTATCAATACTTGCTTTGATACTTTGCATGAGTTTGCTGCCAACGTCAGCTCTTGCAACAAACACCACAGAGTTAAAAGCCACGTTAACCATCGTCTTTGGTCTTAATGCCGACAAAACACCAGATTTAGCGGTGAATAAAACTTATAGCTTTAGTGAGGGTGAAACATTTGAAGATCTTCTCGATGGTGCGGTGGCAGCCAAAGATATCGAAGCGTACGAACTGAACTCCAGTGGTTTTGCAAAATCCGTTACCAAAAACGGTGGAATTAAGCTTGAGACCGCAGAGGATTGGGCAACCTATTGGTCTACCTACGTAGACAATACTTATTATGGTGGAGGAGATAGCATTGCCACGATGGCTCTTGAAAGCGGCAAGGCATATCAGCTTGTATGGGATAGCTACCCAACCGCTGTTGCGCCCGATTGGACTGCGCTTGCAGAACCTACGCAAGGAAGCGGCATTGTCGGCGCAGATGGTAGCGAGCAATCCGGTGTCGGAAGCGCATCTTTAACCATTGTTCATGGCTTGGACTTTACAGGTAACGCTCAAGTTCTGGCCAACACTAATTACAGCTTTGCTGCAGGAACAACACTAAAAGACCTGTTAGACAATGCTGTTTCGCAGTCAGATATAAGTGCATACAGCCTAAATGACTATGGTTTTGCCGAGTCATTTACAAGTAACGGCACTCAGATCAAGAATGCCGCTAACTTTTCTACCTACTGGTCTTTGTATGTTGACGGAGCATACTATGCGGGCAGCGATTCTGTTGCCACCCTTGCACTTGAAGACGATAAGGCTTATCAATTTGCATGGGAGAGTTACCCTCTGGCTATGGCACCTGATTGGAGCTTGGTAAGTACTCCCGATAAAGGCTCAGATGATGATGAAGAGCCCACGAGCGAAGAGCAACCAGCCGCAGAGTTTTCTCAAGAGAAATTCAGCTCTCTCTTTAAAAACATTTCTGTTTCTTACGATAACACCGGTGAAGACTGGAAAGCTCTGGAGATGGCGGCGATAGGTAAGGCTGAGCAAGTAGACCTATCGGCAGTCAAGGCTAATGCTGTTTTGGCATTCAATGAGCCTGACACGACTAACCTGCAAAGAAGTATCTTAAACCTTACAGCGCTGGGCATAGATGCCACCAAGCTAAAGCATGAAGGCAAAACATACAATCTGATTAAGGCTCTTGCTACAGAAAGTATTGCTCATAATACTGCTAATGGGAAAATGTTTGCCCTACTTGCCTATGCAAGCGGGTCTTACAAACTCCCAAAAAATGCCATTCAAACTACAAACGAACTAATTGAGAGCATTTTATCCCTACAAAATAGCGACGGCGGGTGGTCTTTTTCCGGTGATACTTCAGATGCTGATATGACCGCCATAGCACTTAGCGCACTGGCTTTATACCGAACAGATAATGAAGCTGTTGAGACTGCGATTAAAACCGGTCTTGCCACACTAAAAGAAATGCAACTTGCAAGCGGTGGTTTTGCATCGCTGTATACTCCGGGGAAAGTTGATGTTAGCTCTACATCAATGGTCATCATTGCTTTGTCCTCCCTAGGGATCGATACCCAAACCTGGGTGGCAAAAGATCAGCAATCTGCAAAAGCACTTGCTGCAAGCAACAAAAGTGCATCTAGCGCTACCCCACTAACTGATTTACTTTCTCAAGCAAATAAAGCTGAAGATGGTTTCTTGTACGGAGGAAAAACTAACGACTTGGCTACCGAGCAAGGTTTTAGAGCACTTGTTGCATATCAGGGTTATCTCAATCAAGAAGGTGCTTTTAATATCTACACAGATGCAGGCAAGGCGCTAGCCGCAATTAGCCCTGATGCTGATAATCCGGTAACACCCAAGCCAGATCCGCAGCCAGATCCGCAGCCAGATCCAGACCCTGATCCCGATCCTGATCCAAAGCCGGTAGAGACAGATACTGATTCTACTGACAATGGCGAAGGCGACAATAGTGATGAGGGCTCCGAATCAACTGATGCCGGCTCGCTACCAAAGACCGGAGATGACGCAGGAGCTTGGATTCTTATGAGTTCTGTACTCTCATTATGCGCCTTAGCTTGTTTAATGAGATATGCACAGGGTTTAAGGCGTGTGAAAGTAAAATCCCCTGCTCAGACAAGTGAGCGCTTAAAGAAGTAAAGAGTTGGTCTGTATGTTTGCCACTAAAAAGAAAAAGCTTATTGCAATTGTGTCTGCGGCAGCAGTGGTGGTTACGTTTGCCGTCGTGATTGGCATTGGTATGTTCAGCGGATGGTTTTCATCCGCTGGGCTGCTTAACACAACCGAGGAACAACTTACGGCAAGCGCGACAGGTAACAATCAAGCTGAAGCACCTGTCTCTAACAATGCCGAAGAAGACAACAAGCAAAGCTTCGAAGAATCTGTCGATAATCTTTCGAAAGCCATAACTGATTTTGCTGCTGAAGAAGATGCAAGCGCCGCAGCTTCTGAAGATGGTGATGATGCGCAATCCGGTGACGGCGACTCAGGTACTGATGGTGGCGCTAGCGGTGGTGATTCAAACAGTGGCAGTAGCAGCGGTGGCGGTAATGCCAACAACAACGTCTCCGGCAGTGGCAGTGGTGCTAGCGATGGCAAAAGCGGCAGTTCTGCAGGTGGCAATAAGACTAACGAGGGCAGTGGCGGCGACAAAAACAAAGGCAGTGGCGGCTCCTCCACAGATAAAGAAGACTCCAATAGTGGCTCCGGCGCTAAACCCAAGCCGGATCCGGAACCTAACCCTGAGCAACCACCGGCAGCAGAAAAGATCACTGTCTCCGTTAATGTTGATAGTTCACGAGCCAAAAAGTACGGTTATCCGTCCTCGATGGCATCAAAAAGTGTGACTTTGGAGAAAGGAGCGTCGGTACATGATGCCTTGGTTGCAACCGGTTTGTCGGTTGGCGGCGGCTCTAGCTATGTGCGCTCCATAGGTGGACTTGCCGAGTTTGCTTGCGGAGCGAAGAGCGGTTGGCTGTACTTTGTAAATGGCAGCTCCCCCGGTTACGGCTGTGGTTCTTACATACTTAGCGGTGGTGAGAGCATCAAGTGGGTGTATACGTTGGACATGGGAAACGATGTCTAACATGCTGCGTTGGCAAGGGAAAAACACCGGCTTTGAACTTATCCACCCGGGGCTTCAGCTGACTTATTTTGCGGTAGTTTTGGTGTTGACGATGACTGCCATGCAACCCGTGTTACTCACTATTTCTTTTATAAGTGCGCTTTTATTTAGTTTTTGCGTACGCGGATGGCAGACAACTTTAAAGACCCTGGTAATCTTGTTGCCACTTGTAATAATTTGCGCTGTTATCAATCCTCTATTTGCCATGATGGGCTCAAGCGAAGTGGTGCGTTTTGGACAACATGCAATATATTTGGAGAGCATTATTTTTGGCTTATGTATGGGGATGATGCTGGCATCGGTAATACTGTGGTTTTCTTGCGCCTCCAAGATTCTTTCTACCGACAAAGTCTTGGCAGTGCTTGGAGGCGTTTTGCCTGTCGTGGGTCTAATGATATCTATGGCGATGCGATTGGTGCCTCAGTTTACTGAGCGTGGAAAACTAATAGGCAGCGTTGCCGAATCCGTAACGTCAGCAAGACCGCTAACAAAACGTGACCACATTACATCAAGATTACGTATAGTATCGGTCTTAATGGGCTGGAGTTTGGAAGAGTCTTTGCAAAGTGCAGACGCCATGAAAGCTCGCGGTTGGGGCGCAACAAACAAGCGTACCGGTTACAAGCGGTATCGCTTTGCAGCTTTTGATCTTTTTGCCTCACTTGCATTGGCATTGCTCGTGATTACTTGCTCCGTTTTAGCCTTTGTGGCTTGCTCTCAGTTTCATTTTTATCCCACTATGAGCACGCTTACTTTGTGGTGGGGTTATATACCATATGCGCTATTAATGCTTCTTCCACTGGTTGTAAGAATTGTTGAGGATTTGCGCTTCAAATGGTTAGGACAGGCATGACGGAGTTAAAGGATTTTATACATTCAACTAAGCCTGCTTCAGAGCCTGCATTAAGCATTGACGGGCTTTGCTTTTCTTATGCTTCGCAAGACTCAAACACAGGCACCCAAATGGCCGGCAACCTGCTTTTTTCTGATGCATCCATGTGCTTGCCGCAAGGCTCCTTCACACTTCTGACCGGAAACACAGGAAGCGGCAAGACCACATTGATGCGCTTGATAAAGCCTGAGCTTGCACCAACCGGTTATCGCAAAGGAGCCATTAACGTATTTGGACGAGAAACAACGTCTCTAAGCGTGGCTGAATCGTCAACTATGATTGGCTATGTTGCGCAAAACCCGGAAACTCAAATTGTATGCGACGCAGTCTGGCATGAATTGGCTTTTGGGTTGGAGAATCTTGGCACTTCGCAAGAAGCCATGCGCCGACGAGTGGCAGAAGTTGCTTATTTCTTTGGCATTGAACCTTGGATGCACTCGCCTACTGCGTCCTTGTCGGGCGGACAAAAGCAAATTCTCGCTCTAGCCAGCATACTTGTGATGCAGCCAAAGCTTCTGCTTTTGGACGAGCCAACTGCCCAGCTTGATCCGATCGCAGAAAAGAACTTCCTGCATGCACTTTTTCGCATAAATCGCGAACTGGGTATAACCGTTTTGGTGGCAACCCACTCACCCGAAACGATGACAGATTACGCCACAGGAGCTTTACGCCTGGAAGATGGCAAGATTGAGCCAACACCTCTCTCAGCCATTCCTGCGAAGGCAGGAATCCATAACAAACTGCAAATACCACACGACAACGCAACTGACTCAACTACAATCAACTGTCGTGACCTGTTCTTTCGCTACTCCAAAGAGGAACCTTGGGTTCTGCGCGGATTTGACCTTACCGTTGCCACATCTTCCATTCACGCTATCGTTGGCGGAAACGGATCGGGAAAGTCCACACTACTAAACATGATGGCCAAAGCGATTAAGCCTCTCAGGGGTCGCGTAAATAATCTGCACTCAAGCTCACAAGCAATACTGCCGCAAAATCCGATGGCGCTTTTTGTGGGTGATACAGCAGCAGAGGAGTTAAAGGAATGGCAGCAACGCTGCGATTATAGCGACGAAGAGATTGTCAGTATGGTTGACCTCTTTAACCTAAAATCTGCACTAGCCAAACACCCATACGATCTTAGTGGCGGAGAACAACAAAAGCTGGCTTTAGCCAAGATCCTCCTCACAAAACCAAAACTCCTACTACTGGACGAACCAACAAAGGGGCTGGACACAAGCGCAAAGCGAGAACTTGCAACCACATTGCTTGGGCTTAGAGCTAAGGGAGTCACCATACTCATGGCAACTCATGACTTAGCATTCGTTTCGAAAGTCGCAGACAACACGACCATGATCTTTGACGGGCAAAGCGCTTGCAGCGAACCTACTCAAGAGTTCTTTAGCAATAATATCTTTTATCGCCTACCAAGAATTGATTCAACAACTAATGAGTTAAATGTGGCACATGAAAAGTCCATGCGAGAAGATGAAAGCAAAACGGACTCATGAAGCGCATACTTGCAAAACTGGAAATACCAATTTTGGCATTTGTACCTTTGACGCTTTTTATCTGCGCAAGCCTTCAAATTACTCAGGCGGCAGTTTTGTCATTGCTGGTAGCACTGGCAGCGATCGCTGTTTTCTTCGCGAACTTTGAGTTGTCCAAGCCGGTACTCAGGCAGATCATTCCCGCAGTGGTGCTTGGCGCTCTGGCGGCAGCAGGGCGAATCTTATTTGCTGCCATTCCCGATTTCAAACCGGTCTCGGCAATATGTATTGTTGCAGGAGTCGTTTTTGGCAGGCGCACCGGGTTTATTGTGGGAGCTATTGCCGCACTGGTATCCAATTTCTTTTTTGGTCACGGACCTTGGACACCGTGGCAGATGTATTCTTGGGGTATGGTCGGATACTTTGGTGGAGTATTGGCTGATCGCGGATTGTTTGATAAGCATCCTGCAGCTGTTTATGTATATGGGTTTTTCTCGGCATTGCTCTATGGAGTTCTTCTCACCACCTGGCATGTTGTTGGATTCATCCAGCCATTAACGTGGCAAAGCGCCATATTAGCATACGGCGCTTCACTACCCTTTGACATCATTCACGCGGTGGCTACTGTAACCTTTCTCCTGATAATCTATGCACCTTGGTCTCGAAAGCTTTTGCGCATTAAAGATAAGTATGCGCTGTCCGGCTCAAAACAAGACGCAAGATTATGAGGCTCTAAGTGTTTGACTGACTGCCTTGACCTCCTCTACCACTTTGATCTGACTGACCGCGCTGACTACCTTGATTACTCTGGTTTCCTTGCGGCATATTCTGCATTTGCTCTTCTAAGTATTTCTGCATCTTGTCTGCTGTGGATTGGTCGATAATCCCCTCTTCAACAAACTGGCTGAAGTCCATTCCAAAACCGCCGGACATTCCGCCGCCACCTGATGGTAACTCGCCACTAAAACCGCTGCCATCTTGAGGCATGGCACCAAGTTGCCCTGAGCCAAATCCCGGACGAGCATTAGCTGCACCGTTGCTAAGCCCCAGCATATAACCACCAAGCCCGGATCCTGCAATGACGAGAACAATTGCAATGGCAATTATCACAGCAGCTATTACTCGCAGTCTGATAAAGCCTTTCTCACGAACCGGCTGAGAATTGATCGCAACTGCTTCGCCATACATTTGCTCGACACTAGGAGCAGCATTCTGTACAGGCACCGATGTCGGCTGCCATTGAGGCACAGCGTTAGTCTCAAAACTTGGCGTTGATTGCTCTTGCGGTGCAGGGCTGTTTTCGATAGTTGGTGCTTGTGACGCTTGTGGTTCTTGTGGTTCCTGTTGGCTAGGCTCACCATTATTTTGCGTTGTCATCATAAACCTCCTAAGAAGAAATTGAAGCCAAACCGGAAGAGATGATATCTTTTAAGTGTCGAGGAACTTGAAGCTTTATAGCTCAAAGCAACTCATCCGTTTTGTTAGCTCAATCTCTAAAATCTACAATCTAAGTGCTTGTCGGTCGATGATAGAAATATATCGCCTCAACCTGAAAATAGACTGAAGACTTTTGAAGGTTTCGCAGCTGTGAGAGAGCCGTTTGCTTATTAAGTTTTCTTGCAACTTACGATCTTGCAAGCGATAAAATTTCAAAAGCTTTTAGGTACCGCCGCCCTAATTATTCCTAAACAACACGGATGCCTCTTCGCCGGATACCCAGCCTGCAGGAATCTCGCTGTCTGCGTGGCATGTGGAGCAATACATGACGGAGGAGCGATGCGCTTTATGACACGTGCCGCAGTCAAAGTCTTGATGTTGGTCATCATGCGGATTGCGAACGAGATCGCTGGTCGCCGCCTCCAAGTCGTCTCTGGTTTTTATCACGGTTCCATCATCGGATAAATGATGGCAAGAATCATTAAGACAAAATTGATCGGCTTCAAGACCACGAGCCTCAGTAAGATCACTAAGGGTGCGCTCAGTGAGCGGGAAAGTATAGTCTCCACTTACCCACTTAATACCCTCGTTTATCTGCTCGCCGATAGTGGGAACATGACAGTCAAGGCAATCTTTACCGTGTGCGTCATGAGTTACTGAGAGCATAGAGCTGGTATTTGTAACTACCTTGCCCCATTTATCGACACCTTCCACGCCTGGCTCTGACTCATATGTAGCGAGGTAGGCATCCATTGGTGTGTGACATATAGCTCCACAAAAACTTGGCTCTTCGTGCCATACAAGCATTCCGGCACCGGCAGCTACAAGAATTACAACAACCAGACCCGTGATGATTGGCCATCTTTTTATCCTACGTTTTACTGTGGAGTTCTCCGATACGTCGGATTGGCTCTTAGCCTCAATTGCGGCCTGATCCGCAATTTCATCCGAGACGCTTTGGTCTGTATCTGTACCTGTATCTGTATTTGTCTCTTCGTGCAATTTATTTTCGTTCATGCTAACCCTCCATTTTGATCAGCCGGTTTGTGTATACATAAGCCTGCTTATTGAGTTTAGGTGCTTTGAGCACGCTGGCCACAAGATCGACAAGCTAACAATTTGTAAAAGAAACGAATATTAAGCCTCGATAGCCTCAGCAGCATTTTTACCTGCGAAACGTCCTGATGTGTAGGACCAATTTAGTCCACAGCCTCCTGATGGATAATCATCGTAGATGAACGTGCCGCAGCTTACCTCACCAACCGCATAGAGATTTGGTAGAGGGTCTCCTTTGGGATCCAAGACCTGAAAGTCTGTATTCACTCGATAGCCGCCAAAGCTCCCGTGCGTACAAACGCCCAAGGTCAGCAAATAGAAAGGAGCCTCCTTTATCGGCACAAGCAACTTGCTGTTTTTACCAAATTGATTATCTGTGCCTGTAGCGACCATCGCGTTATAAGCGCTGAGACTTTCTTCAACAATTGCGCCGTCGATATTTAATGCCTTGGCAGCCTCTGCAACAGTATTACCCTTTGCAAAAATTCCCATCTCCAGCCCCAAGTCAAACTGATGCTTCAACTTCTCGTCCAAAGCATCAACCATAGCCTGGTCATATATTGCATAGAAGCTTTGATCAGGAAAATGAGCAACCTCATAATAAATGTCATGGGTTTGCCCGCCCTCATTGGCAAATCGATTACCGCTTGAGTCTATCCAGAGAGCCTTTGTGCTGATCAACTTGGACTGGCCGGCAGATACTGCACAGGCTAAGATACCATTGGTTCCGCCGTGACCTATGTAGTCGGCACCAATGTCTAAGCCCATGGTAAGACCTTCACCGGTACAACCTAGGCCAACTTCTGTATATACGCCTTTGTAATCAGGACAATATTGTTTGATCATCTCGGCATTTCTGCAAAACCCTCCGGAAGCCATGATGACCTTTTTTGCTTTATATTGGATGTATTCGCCCTCATGGTTTTGGGCAACAATGCCTTCTACGGTGCTACTCTCATTTACAACAAGGGACTTTGCCGCTGTGGAGAAGTGAAATTCCACACTATTTTTCTTTGCCAGCTCTGTTACAGCATCAAGAGCAACCACCGCAGCCGGGTCTAAGTTGTGCCCTCTTGGCACCGTGTCCTTGCCCTTAAGCGACACCGTTTCGACAAACGGCACTTTTAGGTCTTCACTTAACCAATCTATTGTCTCGCCGTAGTGATCGGCACAAAACTTTTGAACCTCATAATCAAGTTTGTCTCCGCCACGTGAGAGAAAATACTCTAATAGTTTATCCGGAGCATCTTCTATGCCTGCTGCTTGCTGGAGTTTTGTTCCGGCTCCGTATAAAGTTCCCAATGCAAGTGAACTTGAGCCGTTAAGTGCATTTAGCTTTTCGATCAGGATCGTCTTCTTGCCTTGCCCCGCCGCTGCACCTGCGGCAGTCACACCGGCCGCACCGCCTCCAACCACTAACACATCGCATTCGATAGTGCGGGCAACTTCAGTTGATCCCGGTTGTTTTGGTGCGCATCCAGACAAACCGCTAAAAGCTATAGCGGCAATACCGCCACCCATTACTTGAATAAATTTTCGTCTACTGGTTTCTTTGGTTAAAACTTGCTTTTCGCCTTTTGCCCCGTCGACACAATAAGACCCATCCACAATATCCCCATTCTCCCATAGTTGTATTTTTTATGAAAATTATTCTATCATAATGCATATTTATGCTAAATGATTACTTTGGGAGAATGGTAATTGTTGCGTCTATTTATCTTTCCACCGCTTTAAAGTAGCCAGGTGTACCTTAAGGATCTCGCGTGCCTCATCTTCAGAATAATTGGTACTCTGCCCTTTATTCCACTCACTCAAAAAACGCAGATTGGTTTCAATCATCTCATCCATTGTGCGTTCATTTGTAAACTCTCCATCGCTATAGCAATGGCTACAGTACTCGGTACTTAGATCGCCGTCTTCACTAGTGCCGTGTTCTTCCAGTTTAGTCAGCGGCATAGCACAGCTTTGGCAGACTCGCTCCTGGCTTTGACCGAGAATTGAATCGATTGTCACATTGAACTCTTTAGAGATAGTCTTGAGTGTATCAACATTTGGGATAGTCTCCCCGTTTTCCCAGCGCGAAACCGCTTGCCTAGTCACACACACTTTCTCGGCCATATCATCTTGAGTAAGACCATGCGTTTTGCGAAGATCATAAAGTGCCTCTTTTGCAGACATAATAACATTCCTCCCTAAACAAAGTGATAAAACCACCAACAACTATAACAGCACTGAGCAGCATATAAAAGCAACTCGCTGTTGCTTTTGTCGCCTTGCCGCTGCCTAATAGCTGTTGTTTGCAAATGCCAAAATATGACGAGTAATATTTATGATTGTCTTCTGTGTCGCTTAATCTGAGAGCTCCCGATCAATCAATGATGCCATCTAGCTCCTGGCGTAGTCTTTTAATACCTTTGCGAGATTCGCTCAAGTTTTTTTCATAATATGTGTCACCAGATCTTACTGCCTCACTCAAACCAGTCTCTGCTATGTGATAGAACTCTAACGCTTTACCGTAGTTCGGACTCGTACCTAGTGCGAATTCATAACACGTCGCCAAGCGATAGGCACAGCTGCCCCAAATACACGACACTTCATCACCGGATAGCTGATAGGCTTGAAGATAGAGAGTGTAGGCTTTGTTTTGATCCCGATCACAACCAAAACCCTTTTCATAACAATCGCCTAGCTTATACATCGCCTCGATGTTGTTAAGCATCGCTGCTCTCTCAAAGTACTCAAACGCACGCTTTTCTCGAGGAAATACTTCACATTGGTGCGCAGGAGTCTTACCTTTACATCCGCCATCACACCTATCATTGAAATCATTTAAGAAAAAGCACTCCCAGTTGTACCCTTCGCAGCGGTCGTAAGCATAAATATACCCTAAGTTGACCATCGCCTGCACATTTCCTAACTGCATACTATGTAGATAGAATATCTCTGCTGCCCTAAAACAGTCGATGCGATTTTCGCGCTCTTTGCTGTCTTGGTAACTAAACGCCTCATTATAGTAATCGCTGCCAAATTGCAACGCCTGAATACCGCCTTCATCTTTTTCAGAATCCGCCCCATAACTTACATCATCAGGAGCATAGCATGCCATATAGGTTCGACCGGCTGATTTGTCATTGGCAGAATCCCACAAAGGTACTGTTACCCAAATAAGCGGCACCTCGAGTTCTCCATAAGTGTATTCAGCATTAAACTCAAGGATAGGGGTGTCTTGGTTCACTTCGATCCCTTCATCGCGTGTATATATCTACTAGTATATCTATCTGCCTTGGCCTAGTCATCCAAAAATACTTTCATGCTTATCCTTTTGTGCTCACCAAGCAACTCTAACTCTGTCACCTCTCCAAACAGTAGTTTTCCTCCATCCATCATTCGTGCCAATATCTCATTGCAGTCTGCCGGAACATAGCCTAGACGATAACCTCCTGAATCGAGAACTCTGATCGCCATCTTATCAAAGCGGTTGTCAACATCTCTTTGAAATCTTAACCGTGTGCCTACGAACAGATCGTGCACTCTCTTGTCGATACCTTCAACATATTGAGTTTTAGCAATACGTGTATCGAGTAGAAATATGGGTTGTTCAAACGGCTTGGGTACTTCTAGGTTGTCACCGCCATCTTTAATGAATTGTACTAGGGAACCTAATTGCTTGCGTGCCAATCTTGTCAACTGATACACCCACTTTCTCTCGTTAAGCCCTTGATGCGATCAAGATACTGCACTCTTACGTTTTGATTGAATATGATCTTTTCCTTTATTGAAAGTACTGTATTGATCACCCATTTTTTGTCTTTCAGCTTTTCAGCATAACAATACGGTGTCTCTGCCTTAATCTCAAGTAAACGTTCTTCGATGTTTTTCTGAGTTGAAGTTAGCATCAGCACTTCCGCTTCCAATACACTTCTGGTATCCATATCTACCGAACGCAACAAGTCCTTCTCGCCCAGACCTTCTACCGTTACAGCTATTGCCTCAAGACTTACAAGGTCACCTCGCTCATAGGCGGACTGTGCAGAGAAGAATAATGTTTGTTCCCACTCGGTGGTATTCGGACATACATCAGGATGAAGACGCTTAACAATTATGCGATAGAGATGTGTGATCCTCTTGCTGTCTTTCTCACTCAAAAAGCGACTATTCTTACGATAGAACAGTAATTTTCTATACCGGTCATATGCTGCTTGAAGATGCTCTTCCCATACATGAAGCTCGTGGTTAAGTTGCGCTTCAATATGCGTCAGATCTGGTTTTTGACCTGAGTTTATCGCTGAAAGCAGCAGCGTATATTTTCTTTTCTCACGCCGAGCAGCAATATCACTTTTGAGGAGCTCGTTTTCGTAGCAACCGATCTTAAGAGCATACTCAGCTTCAATTCGGTGATTGGCCTGTAGTCGAATGAAGTCAATCTCTGATAGAGTGCTTGCTATAGACTCCCTAAGCACCTTTATCTCATCACGCAAAGCAATAACGACAGAATCACGCTTCAATGTTTGACCAATATTCATGAGAAACCGTCACCTCCCGACATGAGTACGAGCCTCCTTGGCTCATTGTGTTTCTGGGTTTGTTTGAATTGCTTGCATCAATAGATGTTAGCATCACTCGCTAAACTAGCTGTACCAATTAAAGGACACACACACTTTAAGCTGCGGGCAAGTGAGACCGCATACCTCTAACGTCAATTAAGTATATTTCTGCCAACACAAGTATATTTATCCTCAAAACTATTATTATGCTACCATGAAGAAAGATGTTAGAGCATTAATACATTGTTGTTGCGAGACAGATTGCATTATGCTTAATGCCTCATTTTCTGCTCTACAATATTAAGTTTCTGTTGTCAAATAGAAAAGTAAACTTGAGGAGGTTATTTTGCCGTGCTATCCATGCAGTAACTGTGGCGATTGTGGGCTCAGTCCTATTATTACACTCCAGCCAAATGAGTGTATATTTTGCCATCATATTAATCATGATGATCAAACAGATTGCGAGCAATGTGGAAAACCGCTGCCCCCAAAAATAAAAACCTTGCCAAAGTAGATGTGCTAACTTTAGGAGTTTGCTTATGAACTGGGAGCCATGGACCGGCTGTTACAAAGTAAGTGATGGCTGTACATATTGCTATTTTTACGGACTTCATGCCAAACGCTACGGACAAAATACCATTCAAAAAACTGATAAGTTTGATTGGCCGATACGGATAAACTCCAAAGGAGAGTACAACATTAAGGGAGATAAAATTCTCGCCACATGCTTTGCAACAGATTTTTTTATCCCGGAAGCAGATGAGTGGCGAGCAGAAGTCTGGTCTATGATTAAATCCAGACCTGACATTGAGTTTTTGATTCTAACTAAACGCATCGACCGCTTTGAGGTAGCATTACCCGACGACTGGGGCGTAGGATACAACAACGTAAACATCGGTTGTACGGTAGAAAACCAAGAGCTCGCTGACTATCGCTTGCCAATATTTTTATCCCACCCGATCAAAAGGCGGTTTATAGCTTGCAGCCCCCTACTAACATCGATTGACCTTACACCATATCTGCACGGAGTTGAACATGTGACCGTAGCAGGTGAAAGTGGGCGTGAGGCTCGCATCTGCGATTATGACTGGATTTGCGCTATCCGCGAACAGTGTATGGACGCAAATATCACTTTCTGGTTTAAAAGCACAGGGTCCTTGTTCAAAAAAGATGGTGTAGTGCAAAAAGTGAACCCTTTTAAGCAAGGAAGTCTCGCCAAAGAATTGAACCTTAGTATTGTCGGCGACAAGAAGCTGTTTTAATCATCATAGCTTTCACAAAACTCAAAACACAGTGTTTCTGAAAGCAAATTACAGTTCATAATAAATTGTTAATGATATTGTTCTTGATTAACAAACAACAAAAAAGGGAGGGTTCGTATGGAACAAAAGAGCATGACCGCTTTGGTGAGTGCATTTTCTCGTTGGTATCACTCAAGACACAATGAAGTTAAGGTTTTTGATGATTCTTTGGCATTTTGTAGCAGTTTACATTAAGTGAGATGAGTACCCATGGAAGCGTTGATTATTATAGATATGCAAGAAGCATATGTTGGTGAAAGCCGGAATAGAAAACTGTATCACTATGAAGCGAAAACCTTAATCAAAAAAATCAATGAAAGAATCGAAAGGGTTTATTTAGCACAAAAGGTCATCTATATAAAGAACAAGGCCAAGCTTAAGCAGCCATCCGCCTTAGTGAAAGAACTGAAAATTGTCTCGGAACTATGCTTTGAAAAAAGTAAAGCCAGCTGTTTTTCCAATCCTGAATTGCTTGTGTTTCTTCAAGAAAATGAAATTACAAAACTTGAACTGGCTGGTGTTGATGGCAATTTTTGTGTGGGGATGTCTGCAATTGATGGTGCAAAGAAGGGACTTGATATAAGTATTTCACTTTCGCGTGTTGGGGTTGGAAACAGTATAAGATTTCAGAGTACGAAAGAAAAGCTGCTGAAAGCGGGGGTAAAAGTTTGTGAGTAATATAAGCATTTTCGACATTGATGATTGCGGTGGGCAAGGCATAAAGAATTAGCATTTTCCGTTCTTAAAAAAGACATAATGCAACAAGTAAAAGGGTAGCGGTGGTGTACATATGTTTAATGAAATCTGTATTTATGAGGCAAAAATTGATAAGCAGGACGAGATTGAAGCGCTGATGAAAGAAATTAGGCGACCAATGCCCACGCTTCATTTTACGTTTTTGTTGCCGTGGCAAGATAGAGAGAGTTCATTGAGTTTGGGATTAGGCTGATCTCTATTGATTCAAAGCCTGCCATTTTTAAATAGCCTGTTAATCGTTGCGCGTCGGTAAAAACTCCTCTGTCAACAACTTGCGCCAGCCGCCCTAAGAGCTTATTGCTCATCCAGCCTTCGAGCAACGGATCACCGATGATAAGCCTACCGCCTTTTCTTAAAACGCGATAGGCTTCGCAGATACCCTTGTCTTTATTCTGCCAGTGGTGCAATGATAAAGCAGTAATTACCGTATCGAACGCCTCCGAATCGAAAGGCAAATCTTCGGTACTACCTTTAATGAATGTGATGTCTTGCCTGTGTGAGAATTGCTTAGAGTCAACAATATCGATAGCTACAATGTCTGTATCTGGAAAAGTGTCTGCAAGAAGCTGAGTAAAACCCCCCTTGCCACAACCGATGTCTAGAAGCGCCTGCGGCCAAGGGGATTTAAGAACTTCGTTTAAAATTGCTTGATGAACTGCTCTCAAGTGGAATCATCTCCGTTTTACAAAATATAAATTAGCCGCATCCAATCCATCGCGCAGCAATCGCGCTCAGATCAAATTATCGCATAGGAAATCCATTTGCCGAATAAGTGATTGTTTTCCGCTTCCAAGCGACCAATAAAGTGGGAGCGGTTTTTTCTTGCCGCTTCGCGGTGCTCTGCAGCCGATGCATGACCGTTTCTTTCGATAGCTGCAACCACAGCCGCTTCGCGTTTATCCGGCGGTATCCGGAAGTATCCGGCGGTTTTCGCCAGATACTTCCGGATTTTCACCTGGGCTGACAGCAGTACTCGCGCTACCACCGATTCGAGCATCAAATGAATAACTGTCATCCAGCGGAACGATGATCCGGAACACATCACCGTCGATCATCTGAGGCATCTTGCCGGAATACAGCTTTCCATAGTGATGGATATTCCTCACACCGCTACCAAGCTCATCGGCCAAGCCGATATTGCGGAAGAACGAGGCAATGATGGGATTCTTGGGATTAGGACTGAAGTTGTCAGGCGTTATCATTTCACCGGTTTCAGCACGGTTTGCGTTGGCAGTATACATCCTGTCTTTCATAGCTCCGCCAGTTCAATCTGCTCGTAAGTCTTGCCTGATTGGTCACCTTCGCGATCATAGATACGGAAGGTCTTGAAATTACAAGTAACTATGAATCGGGGCTTTGTGATGGTAGCAAACTTTGCGCATAGAACAGCGCTTGCTGATAAGGTGTCACCATGCGCTTTTGACGTCATAACCGCGGCCCGCCCCCTTCTCAGCAAACGCTGTTCAGCCGCACATAGTTGTTTGATGTCCAATGTATTCCTCTGCAACTTCTACATTTTGGGAATGTTGCCGTATACACCCTGTCTGTGACCGATGCGCACAACCTCTATCAGCAGATCACCGTCTTCTATCCGAGCTAAAATCCGATAACTGCCAACACGATAGCGCCACCCGTTTTGTGTGCCTTGTATCTGCTTCCCGCTCGGCACCGCTTTCGGATTCTCGCAGCCATCAAGGTACTTGGCCATCCAAGTGAGCAACAAGCGCCGCTGTTGTGCAGGAATGCTCGCAAGTTGTTTATCTGCCTTTTTTGTAAGGACAAGCCTATAAGACATTAGCTTAGCGTTCCATACTTGGCAAGCACTTCACTGAAGGGGATACGCACTCCATCATCGTCTCTCATCGCCTCTTCGTATGCCTGCAAGTCAGCTGCATCTTCGATGCGCTCGAGGACGGACTCTCTCACAACATCGGAAAAGGTCTTTCCCGAAAAATCGGCAAAACTCTGAATCCACTCGCGCTCTTCCTTGGCGAAACGAATGGTGGTCGATTCCATAGCCATGTAGTTTCCTTTCAACTGCATTACGTTGCAATACGATTATAGCTCGACCTCCCGACAAGTCAATAAACGCATTTTCGGTAGCGGCGAGGGGCACTAATTACTTTTTCGGGTTTGTCGGCCAAAGCGCTGGCGAACGCCTCCTAAATGGAATTCCCACTGCATCGAAGCAATGAGATTTCGATTTCCTGATTGAGTCTTTTGACACCTTTTCGAGCATCACTCAAGTTTTTTTCGTAGTAAGTGTAACCACGTCTCAGAGCTTCACCCAAACCAACTTACGCCTTGCGGTAGTATTCCAATGACTTCGCAAAATCCAGACCGACACCACTTGCTCTTTCGTAGCAACCCGCCAGACGGTAAGCACAGCTTCCCCAAACATAAGACTCTTCGGTTTGAGACTGTTGATAGGCGGAGAGGTAAAGATCGAAGGCCTTGTTATGATCTTTTGTACAACCAAGCCCTTCAGCATAACAATCACCTAACTTATACATGGCTTCGGTGTTGCCAAGTAGTGCCGCTTTCTCAAAGTACTCAAACGCACGCCTTTCACGAGGAAATGCTTTGCATTGATGCGCAGGGATCTTACCCAGACAACTACAGTCGCACCTACCATAGAAGTCATTAAAAAAAGCACTCCCAGTTATAGCTCTCACAACGGTCGTATGCATAGATATATCCTAGGTTTACCAGTGCCTGTATATTACCCAACTGCATGCTATGCAGATAAAAGATTTCGGCCGCCCTAAAGCAATCTATGCGATTGTTGCGCTCTTCACCGGTACCCTGATAACTAAATCCTTCGTTATAGTATTCGCCGCCGAACTGCAGAGCCTTGATTCCACCCACATCCTCTACGGAATCTGCGCCGTAAATTACATCATCGGGAGCGTAGCATACCAGATAGTTTCGATCATTAGTGCCTGTGGTGAAGTTATCCCAAATCGGCTTCGTTGTCCAGATAAGGGGTACGTCCAGTGCGCCATACACATACTCAGCATTAAACTCCAAGATAGGAACTTTTTGGTACACTTCATGCCTCTCATCAATATCATCAATATATAGAGACATCGCCTATATGCCCTCCTGCCCTGACCTAGTCATCCAAAAACACCTTCATACTTACTTTGTTCCAACTGCCGAGGAGAATAGTTCCTGTCACCTCTCCATACAGCAGTTTTCCTCACAAATCTTGTTCCCAAGCTGTGGGGTTCGGGCAGATATCGGGGTGCAAACGCTTGACGATCGCACGGTACAGCCTCGATAGTTTCTCTCCGTCATCCTTGCTTAAGAATTCTCTGCTTTCGTGGTAATCCAACAATTCTTTATAACGAGTGTATGCTTCACGCAACTGCTCTTCCTATACAAGGAGCTCATGAGAAAGTTTTTCTTCGATGTGTATCATGTTTGGCTCTTGCCCTGAGTTAACTGCTGCGAGCAGCAAGGTCCACCTTATCTTCTCCCGGCGAGCGGCAATCTCGCTCATAAGCAATTCGTTTTCATAGCAGCCGATTTTCAGAGCGTATTCAGCTTCTATCTGTGGGTTTATCTGCAAACGTATATGGTCGAATTCCAAAATAGCTTTTGCAATGGACTTTTTAAGTATCCCCACTTTTTCGCATAAAACTTCGATTGTCGGATCACGCTTCAGCGTTTGGTTGACACCCATGAGACACATGCCTCCAGCGCAAGTGGGAGCCGTATGGTTGTGTGCGGTTTCGGCTCCATTCAGATTACCTTTATAACCTACATAAGTGCATATTACCACTGTCAACACATTTAACTGCACCGAATTATGTACAGTTAAACCGCCGCTTTCCCAACATCTTTATGTGCTTCCGACTTTCCTAAATCCATGAACTCTTCTACCGCTTTTGAAGGTTTCATGGTATTTGTAAAACATCCTGTGGACACCAAGGGTGATGGTCTTCGTTTCGAGGAAATTCTCTCTCCAAAGTTTAAATCGCCCACCCAGAAGCAGTTACCCCAGATAGATAGCAAGCTATCTATCTGGGGTAACTGGTCGGGATGACAAGATAGTTGGTCAAGTAAAGGCCAAGCCGCTTCGCGGTGCTACGCAGCCTTGACTAGCCCAATTTGCATGTATGCGTTAAGCATACATGCTGCAACGAACTTGCTAACTTCAAGTTCAAACTTCCACCCAGAAGCAGTTACCCCAGATAGATAGCAAGCTATCTATCTGGGGTAACTGGTCGGGATGACGCGACCTCTCGGTCCCGAACCGAGCGCTCTACCAAGCTGAGCCACATCCCGACATTGTGAACTTGAGTATCCTACCAGACTACGGCACTAAACGCTATACTTTACCGATACTCTTTATTGCTCGTTTTACGTATTAGACAAGGAGTTGACCTTATGGCCAACAGCGGACTTCGCGAAAAACCAAAAAATACTGCTCGAATCATCGCCGCAATTGGCGCTGTTGTCTTGGCGGTAGCGATTTTTATAGCCTCATCTATTCCCGGCAGCGATCTTCCTCCACAGCTTAATCTTTGGACCATTGTGGCGCACTTTGTTGAGTATCTGCTGCTCGCAGTGTTGCTTAGCACCGCGCTTAACAGCCCAAAAAGGGCGCTTTGGCTTACAGCTGTGATAGCAATAGTAATTGCTTCGTTGTACGGAGCTAGTGACGAGGTTCATCAGCTGTTTGTGCCCGGACGTAATTGCGATCCTTTGGATTGGCTCACGGACACCATTGGAGCCACGGTGGGTGCAGTAGCGACTATCTGGTTCATCAGCGCGCAAAAGGTCAAAAAAAGCCGCGCACGCGATTCAAGCAAAAAGCTTCGCTAGGAGTGTACCACTTAGAAAATATTTAATACCTACAGGCGTTGGTAAACTGACCAATGTTGTATGCATAACGCACTACGTCACCCGGTTGCGGCGCGTGAATATAAGCTCCGCCGCCCATGTATATTCCCACATGACCGTAGCGCCACAAGATGTCACCGGGTATTGCCTCGCTTACCGGCAAGACAGACGTGGCTCCGTTCTTTTGCGATGTATCAACACGCCCGATGCTGATACCGGCCTGTCTATAACACCACTGCGTAAGCCCTGAGCAGTCCAGCCCAACATTTGCCGTGCTTCCGCCCCATACATATGGTACGCCCAGCTGCGATATTGCCGCCTGGCAAATGATATCTGCCTTACCACCGGAAAACACCGGGATACCATCGCCTTTTCTGCCAGCTGTATTGTTGTTTGCCGCCGCTGCAGCAGCCGCCGCCTCACGCTGTCTGCGCTCTTCTTCCTCTTTTTCTTTCTGGAGGAGCTCGGCCACTTCTGCCTCAAGAGAAGCTATCTCTGCCTCGGCGGCGGCAACGGTCGCTTCGGCCTTAACTTTAATCTCTTCGGCTTCTTCTTCTTTTTCTTTGGCGATCATTTCTTGGGCGGCATATTCATCATGCGCATCCTCAGAGACTTTTTTTGCCTGCCTGGACTGCTCGATCAATACAGAATCGCCACGACTCAAATCAGACAAAATATCCCATGAGGTTGCAAATTCCTGAAAGCTCGACGCACCAAAGATCACCTGCAAAAACGATATCTCTCCGCTCTTATACATGGCTGTGGCGCGATGCCCAAGCTTTTCTTGCAAACGAATCAGTTCATCGCGAGTGGCAGCAATGTTAGCCTCGGCTTCAGCCATTTTCCCTATCGCAATTTCATGCGCTTCTAAAGCCGTAAAGTATTTGGAGGATGCGATGTCCAACTCGTGTGCCCAAGTTTCAAGTTTCTTTTTTACCGCATCTGCTTCAGCTTGTTTTTCTGCCGAGGTTGGATCGGCAAAGGCCAAGTTAATAGCAAGCGGGCTAAAGCTTAAGCCCAACGCGGTTGCTCCCACAACAAATGCTCCGCCAATAAATTGACGGCGCTCAAACAATACGCCTTGCGTACAAATACTATTCTTTTTATTTTTGGAACTCATATACAAAACCACCTTGCGGTGTTAGCGCGCAAACGCTTTGTTTTCTAATTCAACAGCGGACAGATCCTAGACAACAAAACATATCCTAGTAGCGAACATAAATCATATCGGAATGAACGGAAGCAACGCAGATAGTTGTTCCCGTATACGGAGCATGGATCATCTTACCATTGCCGATGTATACGCCACAGTGATGTGAGTTTGTACAAACATCGCCCGGCTGTGGGCTTTTTACCCTTGGCCACTTCATGAATGTATATGTGGTTCCCAGGCGTTTGTACTGTCCGCACAGCGCGTAACTTACAAGACCGGAGCAATCAAAAGACGTGGGTCCTACTGCTCCCCATCTATAAGGAATCCCAATACAACCATAGGCTCTGTCGACGACCGCATTTCCTGTGATCGGATTGTACGTTGGTGTCTTGCTGTAATCATAGTTACTGTCATTATTGTTTTGATTTGCCAGTCTGGCAGCCTCTTCTGCACGACGACGTTCTTCTTCAAGTCTTTCTTTTTCGAGAAGCTCGGCAACTTCTGCTTCCAAAGTGGCAATTTGCGCCTCGGCAGCCGCTACGGTCTCTTCGGCCTTAGCCTTGATCTCCTCAGCCTCTTCTTGCTTTTCTAGTGCAATCTTTTCTTGGGCAGAATACTCACCATGAGCGGTCTGAGCATCTTGTTTGGCCTTCTTGCTTTGATCGACCAAAGTTGCATCGTCATCGCTAAGGTTAGATAAAATATCCCAAGAGGTGGTGAACTCGGTAAAACTGGTAGCACCAAAAAGAACCTGCAAAAACGAGACTTCACCGCTCTTGTACATAGCAGTTGCGCGTGAGCCAAGTCTTTCCTGCAAGCGAGTTACCTCAGCCTCAGCAGCTTTAATGCTTTCACCGGCTTCGTCCATTTTCGCTTTTGCGGCATCGTGTGCTTCAAGTGCAGTAAAGTAATCTGCGGCGGCTATATCTAATTCCTTAGCCCATGTATCGAGCTTTCTTTTGACCTCATCAACCTCGGCCTGTTTTTCGGCAGAAGTTGGTTCGGCAAAAACGGTATTTGCACTAAACGGATTAAGTCCTACTAATAATCCTGCTGCTGCAGCCGAGAATGCTGCTATCGTAAAACTACGGCGGTTCATTAATGATGTTCCTTTTTGAGCGCCTTCTTCTTTCAAATCAGAACCAAACAATTTATGTCTCCTAACAAGAAACGCGCGAAATATTCACGGCTTCGCCGTACGAAAAAATCTCTCGCTTTTCTATCAACCTGCTACTTTGTTTACTACTGTGATCCAGGTGCTTGTATGTAATCATGGTAATCATGCATAAAATAATGCCACAAAATGCAGTATAGAGCAAGTTTTGAGGCTTCACAGACGCATGTTTGTCTAAGAGGTTACCTTCGTAAGGAAGTTGTAAAAACTCATTAATTCTATATTAAATTGCTATTCTGTAATATTTTCGTCAAAATATACACCGTACCAGATTAAAAACACATAAACATTCCATATCTTGCGACTGTTATCTGATTTGCCATCAAAGTGATCGTCGAGCAGTCTTATCAATGGCTCGATATTAAAGAACTTTTTAGCTGCCTCGCTCTCAAATTCCGATCGCACTTGTTTGTACCAGCGCTCCTCGCGAAGCCATAGTCTGGTTGGCGTGGGAAAGCCTGCTTTTGGTTTCTTTGAGACACGCTTTGGCAATACCTCGCTTGCGGCGGCTCGAAGCGCAATCTTTGTGGTCTCGCTATCAAAAAAGAACTCTACAGGCAAAGTATTCGCAAAAGCAAATACCTCCATGTCTAAAAGCGGAGATCTGATCTCGATAGAGTTTGCCATCGCCATTCTGTCTCCTTTGAGCAAAATGTCGCCCGGCACCCAAAAGTTGTAATCGATATATTGCATCTTGTTGGTATCTTTGGCATAAGATACGCGCTCGTAAAATGGACGCGTAAGCTCTTCGGGAGCCACAGCGTTTACCGGATTTTTGAGAATTGCTTCGCGCTCTGCAACGCTAAAAAGGTAAGCGTTTGAGATATAGCGCTGCTCCACAGTTTTTGAGGCCCTATCCAAAAACGATTTGCCTTTGAATTTAAATGGAATAGCTCGAGCTATTTTTGCCAGCCCACCACGCAGGCTTTGTGGTAACTTCTGAAAACTCTCCAACCCCATAGGCTCATGATAGATCGGATACCCACCAAAGAACTCATCGGCACCCTCACCGGAAAACACAACTTTTACATCTTTGGACACCAGCTCTGTGAGAAAGTACAAGGCCACAGCCGAAGGATCGGCCAGCGGCTCGTCCATGTAATACATGACCTTTGGCACAGCGCTCCAATAATCGTCATCGGATATCAAGCGGCTAATGTGCTTTTTGTTTAGGTCTGCTGCTGTCACCTCGGCAAATGTGATCTCGTTATATTTGCCGCCATCTCCGGTCTCAAACCCGACCGTGTAAGTCTTGTCACCCGGGTACAATGCGGCAATGTAGCTGGAGTCGATGCCGCTTGAAAGCAACGCGGCTATCTCCACATCTGAAACTAAGTGCGCATCTACCGACTGCCGCACAAGACTTTTTAT
>QMCD01001581.1_pt1 | contig 23976 bp, 19 predicted proteins | sample 1821841 | NCBI WGS metagenome assembly QMCD01 (sample SAMN01991225, study PRJNA193472) | Termite gut metagenome, whole genome shotgun sequencing project. | isolation source: worker | host: Macrotermes natalensis | reverse complement strand
CCTTAGAGTTATGATTAATAGGTATTTATTTTACCTACCACCTCCCCCTGCGGGTACTCCTCCTCCCAGGAGGAGGAGAATAGAGATACTCTTGCTAAATACTATCCCCTAAATACTACCCACTATCCCCTAATCACTAAATACTATCCCCTAATCACTAACCCCTAAACACTATCCCCTAATCACTAATCACTAATCACTAACCCCTAATCACTAATCACTATCCCCTAATCACTAATCACTAAATACTAACCCCTAATCACTAATCACTAATTACCTCCCCCGCTACAAGTCAATGTCAGCTTATGCATAGCCCTTGTTACTGCTATATAAAGCATATTTCTATCAAGTATCGAATTGTAATTCTTTTCATCAGTTTGTGGAACGATAACTTCATCAAATTCCAACCCCTTTGCTATATGCGCCGAAGTGACAATGATACCTTTCACAAATGCGGAACTCCGGCTTGACAGGAAATAAATGTTTTCGGTACGCGTTTGTAGCTTTTCAGCGAGTTCCTTAGCCTGCATCTCCGTTTTACACACTATTCCGAGCGATGTATAACCGGACTTTTTGAAAGCAGAAATTAAATCAATAATGCCGGATACCTCTTCTTCCGCATTTCCGAAGTGAAGGATGGAAGGCGCTTCTCCGTGCCGGGCAATCGGTTCCAATTCATCATTAGCCTGAATACTCTGTGCGAAATTCGTAATCTCAAAAGTAGAGCGATAGCTTTTGCAAAGTTTCATCACTTCTCCTTTTGCAAACGCCTTCTGAATCATACCGGCAGTTGACGAACCGTAAGGATTAACCGATTGGGAAGCATCCCCAAGAATGGTTTTACGGCAGGAATAGAGTTTCTGAATGACTTTGTACTGGATGGGAGAATAGTCCTGCATTTCATCTATCAGCAGATGTTTAATGCCGGATTGAGCGACAGTACCCTCCAAAGCCAAATGCAGATATGCCAAAGGCGCCAGGTCGGTATATTCCAATGTGTGGTTTCTGCGCAGCTTGAATAATTCAGGTTTCCCAATCCAATTGAAAAACTCCTTGTAAGTCTGAAGGTCATTATTCCCTGCGAACATGTTTCTTATTTCTTTTTTCAGCAGATTCCTCTCAGTCGTGGTTACCGTATAGTAGTATTGGACTTTCATCATTTCCAGGATATAATCCGTCATGGCATCAAAACGTTGGCGTATAGGATACCGGTTGAAGCGCTTGAATTGCTCTTCGATAAACTCAGCCGGTACTGTGATGTGCTTCGTTAGTTTTACATCCGCCGCTTTGAAATAGTAGTTTTCCATGTAAAGGATGAACTTATCGAGTTTGGAAACAAATTCAAAGGAAGATTTGTAGCTGATTCGTTCAATGAAACTTTGTGTTGGCTTCTCGAGTAATTCCGTTACCTGTTCAAAGAAGTTCCGGTATTTGTATTTATTTTCAAGAACGTTTGATAGAATTTGCTCCATGCCGGTTTCGGGTACGCTTTCCTCTCCGAGTTCAGGCAGTACGTTCGAGATATAATCAGCGAATACTTTGTTGGGCGAAACAATCAGTATGTCTTTGGAAGATATACTTCCTTTCTGCGTATAGAGCAGGTAGGCGATGCGATGCAGAGCGATGGACGTTTTACCGGAACCTGCAACTCCTTGTATAATGAGAACATGGGCATCCTCGTTGCGGATAATCCGGTTCTGCTCCCTCTGAATGGTGGTAACGATATTCTTCATTTTATCGTCGGCATTGCTGCTAAGCTCTTTCTGTAGAATGTCGTCGTGGACGGTCAGGGAACTTTCTATCATATATTCCATTTTTCCGTTACGGATGCGGTACTGGCGTTTGAGTGAGATGTCTCCGTTGATTTCTCCTGCCGGAGAAGAATATGCCGCTTCTCCTAACTCGTGATCGTAGAACATGCTTGAAATGGGCGCTCTCCAATCGTATATCAGGTTGGTCTTGGTGTGGGAATCGTAGAATGTATGTATCCCTATATAAATAGGTATAGCTCCGCTTCCCTCTTTCCTTTCACGGAAGTCTATGCGGCCAAAGTAGGGGATATCGAGTATTCTGCCCAGTCGGCCGCGTTTGTTAATCACGCTTTCGCCTAATGCAAAATGATTCAGGATGCTCTCGCGCATGGAGCGTATCTCATGAGGGTCAATGTCTTTGTTCGACCAGATATAATCCTTGTACTCCTGCAAGGTGTTTACGTGTTCTTTAACCGATGTATCAGTGTTATGAATCGTATCGTTAATGATGCCGATAACCTGCCGCAAGTACTCTCTTTCTTGTTTCTCTGTTTGGTTAAATGTCATAGCTCTCTTAAATTATAGGATGAATTCGGAAAGGGGACAAAGTTAGTCCGATTTGTCCGGGTATTAAATAGTTATTTGTAGCTATATAAATTCGCCTTTTTTCTCTATTTTTGCAAACTCATTTAAAAGAAAGAAGAATGGATATTCTTGATATTGCAGAATGGAACCGACAGAAGGCTTGGAAGGTTATAGAAGATACACGGATTATTCCGATATGGGAGAGTATAGGGGCGGAAATTAACTTGGTAGGCTCTTTGAAAACGGGATTGCTGATGAAACGCCGGGATATTGATTTCCATATTTATACTTCACCGTTCAAGCTGGTCGACAGTTTTCAGGCGATGATGAAACTGGCGGAAAATTCCTCTATTACAAAGATGGAACATGTGAATTTGCTGGATACGGACGAGGCGTGTCTGGAGTGGCATGCCTGGTATCGGGGTGCAAGTAACGAACTCTGGCAAATAGATATGATTCATATTGTGAAAGGTTCCCGCTATGATGGTTTCTTTGAGAAGTTTGCCGAACGACTTTCCGCTGTCTTGACGGATGAAACGCGACAGGCTATTTTGAGATTGAAATACGAGACGCCCGAGACGGAAAAGATCAAGGGAGTGGAGTATTATCAAGCCGTTATCCGTGATGGTGTACGGAGTTACGAAGAACTTATGGAATGGAGAGAGCAGCATCCTGAACCGGATATTATCGGATGGATGCCGTAATCAGGCGGGTTTTAAGCTAATAAGCCTAATTCCAATCCCGCATTGATAGCTTCAATAGAGTTTTGCACTCCTAATTTATGCAGAAGATTCTGCCGGTGAATGTGAACGGTGTGAATGCTGATAGAGAGTTCATTAGCTATTTCCTTACTCAACAGCCCTCTCCGGATAAGTTGCAGAACTTCCAGTTCGCGTTGTGTCAGGTTGGTTTGAGGAACTGATAACGAGGCAGGGGAGAACATATTTCCGTTTTTGAGATTCAGTACCGTACATTCCAGTTGGTCGGATTCTTTCTGATTGGGACTGATTTCCATATTACCGAGTATGAGCCATGCTTTGCCATTGCGGCTTTGTTCTAAAACCTGTTGGCGACTGATGACGCGTACATATTGCTTCTTTGCATTGAGCATCCGGAAACTGTATATATTGCAGTAATCGTTTCTTTCTTCGATGGGCAAGCTATAGATAAACTTGCCAAGTTCAACCTGCAACTTCTTCAATTGAGCGAAATCGTCCGGGTGGAAGCGTGACTCCAAATAATCTCCCTGTCTCTCCAATGTATCTATCTTCCGGCTATCATATCCCCATATATCTGCAAAGTTAGGGGATGCGAAAGCATATCTGCATTTATAGACATCGACCACAAAAGAGCAGCTTTTGCTGATTCCGGACATCTGATGCAATATAGCCTTATCCTGTTCCCATACAGCATAGTCAATATCATTGGCGGACAGGTTTTGTTTTGCCCACATTTCTTCTCTTGTAATACCGGCTGATTTCATACGTCAAGGTAATTTTCTGCAAAAATAGAATAACTGCTTGATTTATACAGATAAGTTCATCTGCTTTTTTATTATTTTCTCTATATTTGTCATATTATTAACGTCATTAACTCCTGATTCACATTATTAAAAAGATAGCAATGAAACAAATTTATTTATCGCTGCTTCTTGCTGCATTTCTTTCTACGGCAGTACAAGCACAAACTGTATCTCCTTATTCATCGGCGTTTGAATAGGTGAGGGTAAGCGTGAGGGTAGGGTGAGGGTAGAAGTTACTACCATCTGTATGTGGTACAAATCCGTCATTTACAAGTTGCAAATACATGATTTTAAGTAACCTGCATTATTCATTCTGTAGGTTGAAAGCCTCGGAATTCATCCCGTGAGACGAGAAAATTCATCCCGTGAGACGAGAAAATCCGTCTCGTGAGACGAAAAAATTCATCTCGTGAGACGAAAAAATCCGTCCCATGAGATGAATTTTTTCGTCTCATGGGACGGATTTTTTCGTCCCACGAGACGGATTTTTAAATGCTGCGCTACGTTATCCCACCCGGAAGATAAAAAGAGATCCGCGTCATCCGCGTCTAAAAAATGATAGTATAAACTAATTATGAACAGCTACTTAGGCTTAAACTTTTGGCACATCTTGTTTCTCTTTTAATAAGTCCTCCATCTTTAGCAATTCATCACGATATTGCGCCGCTTCGATAAAGTCGAGTTTCTTGGCAGCTTCCTGCATAAGCTTCCGGGTACGTTCGATACTTTTTTCCAGTTGCGGGCGGGACATATACCGGATGATCGGGTCGGCAGCGACACCGGCGGAACTTTCCTGTTCGACGTAAGGACGGGGAGTGGTAGCCGCTCCTTTTCCGAAAGGTTCTTCTGTCGGAACTCCGGCTGTTGCAAATACATTGAGGTTCTTCCCCTTTTTGATTTGCTGCGGAGTGATGCCGTGCTCTTCGTTATACCTTAATTGCTTTTCACGACGGCGGTTGGTTTCATCAATCGTCAGTTGCATACTTTCGGTGATGCGGTCGGCGTACATGATAACCATACCGTTCACGTTTCGGGCGGCACGTCCGGCAGTCTGCGTCAGTGAGCGGTGAGAACGCAGGAAGCCTTCTTTGTCGGCATCCAGAATGGCTACGAGCGAAACTTCCGGTAAATCCAGACCTTCGCGCAACAGGTTGACGCCAATCAGTACGTCATATATGCCTTCGCGCAGGTCACTCATGATTTTTACGCGTTCCAGCGTATCTACGTCACTGTGAATATAGTTACACCTCACATGGTTATTCAGCAGGAACTCCGTCAGCTCTTCCGCCATACGCTTGGTGAGTGTGGTAACGAGCGTTCGTTCGTTCCGTTCGATACGAAGCTGGATTTCCTCCATGAGGTCGTCTATCTGGTTATGGCTGGGGCGTACTTCGATAATCGGGTCCAGCAATCCGGTAGGACGAATCACTTGCTCTACAACAATACCTTCCGACCGGGCAAGTTCGTAATCCGCCGGAGTGGCGCTTACGTAAATCACTTGTTTGGCCATTCCCTCAAACTCTTCGAACTTTAAAGGACGATTATCCATAGCAGCCGGCAGTCGGAATCCATATTCCACAAGGTTCGTTTTGCGGGCACGGTCACCGCCATACATGGCGCGTATCTGGGGTACGCTCACGTGACTTTCATCTATAACAATCAGGAAGTCTTCGGGGAAAAAGTCCAGTAAACAGTAGGGACGACTACCGGCGGCACGTCCGTCGAAGTAGCGCGAATAGTTTTCAATTCCTGAACAGTGGCCTAATTCGCGTATCATCTCCATATCATACGTCACCCGTTCCTGAAGACGTTTTGCCTCAAAAGGACGTCCTTGTTCTTCAAACCATTGCACTTGCTTGTACAGGTCGTCTTCTATCTCGTGGATTGCCCGTATGGTAGCCTCTTTCGTGGTCATAAAGAGGTTGGCGGGATATATCTTGTAGGCATCGAAACGACCGGTGGTCACACCACTGATTGGGTCTACTTCTTCGATACTGTCCACTTCATCTCCCCAGAAAATGATGCGCAACAGGTTGTCTGTGTACGCCAGATAGATGTCCACGGTATCTCCTTTCACCCGGAAGTTGCCACGGTTCAGGTCAATATCGTTGCGTACATAGAGGCTTTCTACCAGGCGGCGCAGGAATACATTCCGGCTGAAAGATTTTCCTTGTTGCACTTCTATTACATTATTATAGAAGTCGGACGGATTTCCCATACCATATATACAGGATACGGAAGATACTACTATCACGTCTTTCCGTCCGGAAAGCAAGGAAGAGGTTGCGGCAAGGCGCAGCTTGTCTATCTCGTCGTTGATGGCAAGATCCTTTTCTATATATGTATCCGAGGCCGGGAGATAGGCTTCCGGCTGGTAATAATCATAATAAGACACGTAGTACTCCACGGCATTGCCGGGGAAAAACGCCTTGAACTCACTGTAGAGCTGGGCTGCCAATGTCTTGTTATGGCTCAATACCAAAGTCGGCTTGTTGATATTGGCAATTACATTGGCAACGGTGAACGTTTTACCTGACCCGGTAACACCGAGCAACGTTTGTGCAGGCACTCCCTCGAACACACCTTCTGTGAGCTGTGCGATAGCTTCCGGCTGGTCGCCGGTGGGTTTATATGCGGATGTTAATTCAAAAGTATTCATTTTCTCTCCTTACAGGCAGCAATATTCAGTAAAATACTTGAGATAAACAAATTTTTTTTATTCCTTTGCAGGAAATAAATAATAATAACCCTAATGTAAATACAACGAAGACATGATTTGGAATGAAAGTATCGAATGCATGGAACGCGAAAGCCTTCGCAAAATCCAGGGCATCCGTCTTAGGAAGATCGTGGAGCACGTTTATCACAACACTCCTTTCTACCGTAAGAAAATGCAGGAACTGGGACTTACCCCGGATGATATTAACAGTATAGACGACATCGTAAAACTACCCTTTACCACGAAATACGACCTGCGGGATAATTATCCTTTCGGACTTTGTGCTGTTCCCATGAGTCAGATTGTGCGTATTCACGCTTCGTCCGGTACAACGGGCAAGCCTACCGTAGTAGGATATACGCGCAAGGATCTTGCTTCATGGACGGAATGCCTTTCACGCGCCTTCATAGCTTATGGAGCAGACAGTTCCGACTTTTTTCATGTAGCCTATGGATATGGATTGTTCACCGGAGGATTGGGTGCACATGCGGGTGCCGAGAATATTGGCGCTTCCGTTATCCCAATGTCCAGCGGTAACACGGAGAAGCAGATTACCCTGATGCATGATTTTGGTTCTACAGTGCTTTGCTGTACTCCTTCTTATGCACTTTATCTGGCAGATGCCATTAAGGATTCCGGTTTGCCCCGTGAAGAATTTAAATTGAAAATCGGCGCTTTCGGAGCAGAACCCTGGACAGAGAATATGCGTCATGAAATAGAAGAAAAGCTGGGCATTAAGGCTTATGACATCTATGGGCTTAGCGAGATTGCGGGGCCGGGCGTAGGTTACGAATGCGAATGCCAATGTGGCACCCATCTTAACGAAGATCACTATTTCCCCGAAATCATCGACCCGAATACGTTGGAACCGGTTGCCCCGGGTGAAACGGGTGAACTGATCTTTACCCATTTAACCAAAGAAGGTATGCCTTTGCTGCGTTACCGTACAAAAGACCTTACCGCTCTGCACTATGATACATGTTCTTGCGGACGTACGCTTGTTCGTATGGATCGTATCCTGGGACGTAGTGATGATATGCTCATTATTCGTGGAATCAATGTATTCCCGACACAAATAGAGTCCGTCATTCTCGAAATGACTGAATTCGAACCGCATTACCTCTTAATCGTTGACCGCAAGAATAATACAGACATTATGGAATTGCAGGTGGAAGTTCGTCCGGAATATTATTCTGACGAGATTAATAAGATGCTGGAATTGAAGAAGAAACTGATTGCGCGTCTACAGAGTGTTCTCGGATTGGGTGTAGCCGTCCGTTTGGTAGAACCCCGTAGTATTGAACGTAGTATAGGTAAGGCTAAACGTGTGATAGATAATCGTAAACTCTAATACTTAATACTTAATCGTTATGGTAGCAAAACAACTTTCCATTTTCCTTGAGAATAAGTCCGGTCGTTTGACTGAAGTGACTGAAGTACTTGCGAAAGAAGGTGTTAATCTTTCCGCTCTTTGTATTGCTGAGAACGCTGACTTCGGTATTCTCCGCGGTATCGTATCCGAACCGGATAAAGCGTACAAAGCATTAAAAGAAAATCATTTTGCCGTGCATGTAACCGACGTAGTGGGCATTAGCTGTCCTAATATCCCGGGGTCGCTGGCAAAAGTATTACGTTTCCTGTCCGATGAAGGAGTTCTCATTGAATATATGTACTCGTTTGCTAACGGTGACACCGCAAATGTGATTATACGTCCTAATGACATGGAAAATTGCATTCGCGTGTTGACCGAAAAGAAAGTAGATTTGTTGGCGGCGAGTGATTTGTATAAATTATGATTTAAGTTTCGCAAACCACTACGGTACGAATAATGCAGCTTAAATCCATTCGTTGCAAATTGACCGGTGTTTGCCGGTGATTATCTGCTTTTTGAAAAATTAAGGTTCGTATCGTTGCTTTATTCGATACGAACCTTTATCTTTGCACCTTATTTGAAAAGGTAAGAATGAAGAAGAATATCTTAATAACTTTTCTTGCAGCAGTGTTGCTCACTTCATGTGGGGAATATAACAAGTTGCTGAAAAGTACTGATTATGAGTACAAATATGAAGCGGCAAAGAACTACTTCGCAAAAGGGCAGTATAACCGTTCCGCTACATTGCTTAATGAATTGATTGCTATCCTCAAGGGTACGGATAAAGCAGAGGAATCCCTCTACATGCTTGGCATGAGTTATTATAATCAGAAAGATTATCAGACTGCTGCCCAAACCTTTATCCAGTATTACAATGTGTATCCGCGTGGTACGTTCGCTGAGTTGTCGCGTTTCCATGCCGGAAAGGCTTTGTTTCTGGATACTCCGGAACCTCGTCTTGACCAGTCCGGTACTTATGCTGCTATTCAGCAATTGCAAATGTTCATGGAGTACTTTCCGCAGAGTGTGAAGAAAGAAGAAGCTCAAAACATGATATTTGCTTTGCAGGATAAGCTGGTTATGAAGGAATATCTTTCAGCCAAATTGTATTATAACCTGGGCAATTATATGGGAAATAACTATGCATCCTGTGTAATCACCGCACAAAATGCTTTGAAAGACTACCCTTATACGAATCTCCGCGAGGATTTGTCTATCCTGATTTTACGGGCAAAATATGAAATGGCTATATATAGTGTGATAGATAAGCGTGCGGAACGTTATCGTGAAACGGTAGACGAATATTATGCTTTTAAAAATGAATTCCCTGAAAGTAAGCATATGAAAGACGCCGACAGAATATTTGAAGAGTCGGAGAAAATATTGAATGAATAATTGATAAACGGATTTAGGATAATAATAATTTAGATATTTATGGATTACAAGAAGACAAATGCTCCCGGAACAACGGTTACCCGTGACATGATGGAGTTGTGTGCGGATACAGGCAATGTATATGAAACCGTAGCTATCATAGGTAAACGTGCTAATCAGATCAGTGTGGAAATCAAAAGTGATCTTTCCAAGAAGCTGGCTGAGTTTGCTTCCTATAATGATAATTTGGAGGAGGTATTCGAAAACCGGGAACAGATTGAAATTTCACGTTATTATGAAAAGTTGCCGAAACCAACATTGATTGCTACACAGGAATATACCGAAGGTAAGATTTACTATCGTAATCCGGCTAAAGAAAAAGAAAAGTTACAGTAAATAAAATTACTGCAAAAAGATATGATACAACGAATTCAATCTGTTTATTTATTGATTGTGACAGGTTTGCTGATAGCAGCCTTATGTTTACCTTTAGGGCAATTTATTGCTGATGACGGAGTTACTGCCAATGTCTTCAAACCGCTGGGCGTGACTTTATCGGGTGATGATACCTTTCAATCTACATGGGGACTGTTCGGAATCCTTTTTTTAAGTGCAGTTGTAGCATTCTGTACAATTTTCTTGTTCCGTAACCGTATGTTACAGGTTCGTATGACGATTTTTAATAGTATTTTGTTGATAGGATATTATATTGCATTCTTTGCATTCATGTTTATGCTGAAGAGTGATTTGGATGCAATGTCTTTTCAAATGGGATGGGCGCTCTGCCTACCGGCTATATCCATCATTTTGAATTATTTGTCTTTCCGTGCTATTTATCGTGATGAAGTAATGGTAAAAGCGGCGGATCGGTTGAGGTAATATTTCATCCGCATATAAACACAGATGGCGCAGATTGATTTAACAAATCTGCGCCATCTGTGTTTATATGCGGATGAAAAGTGCTTACCCGAAATTTCCGGTACATGTTTTTTTGTCTTAAGTAGCTGTTCATAATTAGTTTATACTATCATTTTTTAGACGCGGATAACGCGCTTTTTATCTTCCGGGTGGGATAACGTAGCGCAGCATTTAAAAATCCGCGTCATCCGCGTTATCCGCGTCTAAAGAATTGCTTGTATTGCGCAGCAACTTGATTGAGATTCCGGTTCGCTATATTATCATTCATAGTATAAACTAATTAGGAACAGCTACTTAAACAATACATTATCTCAGCTTTACCGGTAGTAATTGATAAAACTACTTAGTAGTAGTCAGTCAACTACCTACTAGTAGTTGGTCAACTACTTAGTAGTAGTTGATACACTACTACGTAGTAAATTCAAAAGTACTTTTCTTTCTTCCAAAACTACTTCTTGAGATCAAACAAATAGCTTATTTTAGCTACTATTACCCCGTGTGCCGAACGGGAAAAGTAATCTTTTTTTGTGCTTTTGTAGAAGTCGGATAAGGCATAGTAATATCGACCTTCTATCAAGAAATTTCCTGCTTTTGTGCGCAATTCCAGTCCTAACCCCCCGGTAATACCATAGTCGAATTTATTTTCAACATCTTTATCATGCTGCTCAGTGGTTATTGCTACTATGCTTGGAAGATTATCCCATGCATCATTTTTCGTCCGCGTATCGCTGATAAAGAAACCCACCTGAGGACCCATATTGATGAAGAATCGCACTCCCCGCTCTTTGCCGAATGCCAGATGCGCCAAGAAAGGTATTTCCACATAGTTCATCTTGCGGGTATATTGCAAATCAGGATAGTCTTCATTAAATTCATCCCAACCATGCTGTGAATAGTTCAATTCCAACTGAACTCCGCATATCATACTGAAATATTTTTCGGAAATATAGCGAGCTGTCAGTCCTCCGTTAACTCCCATCAAGTTTTTCTGCCGGACGGCAGGAGAGAAGCTGACACTGTTCATATTGACACCTCCATTGAAACCTACTGCAAAGTTATTGCGTAGTTCGCCTATCTGTGCGTGCCCGGGCAATATTCCACATACGGTGAGTAGCAGAACAACCCCTATTATAATTTTTATTTTCATCGTCTTTCGGGTTTAAAAGCCATTAACTCCTGGTTCGCATTAATCATAGTCAAGTTTTACCAACTCATAGTTCCTGGTGAAATGCACAAAAAACACCTTCTTGTTAATGAAGCCTCCCCAATTGTTTACCCGCTCAAAATTAAAGCCTGTCTGAATGGGAACTAAATCCATAAGTTGTATGTTCTTTTCGAAGTCAGAACCGTAACGTGATAAACCATTCAGGAAGAAGTAAGCAGTGTCGAAACCTAACATGCCGAACTTCGGATAGCGTTCATCCATATCTTTGCCGTACCATTTGCGGTAACTCTTGGTAAAGTTGATAGCAGTCGGCAGTAGATTATTGGTATAGAATGAGGAATAGAAATAAGTATCTAATTCAAAAAAGGCTGTCAGATGGTCTTTGGTATAAGTTTGCCACTCGGGATAACCAAATAGGTGAATATTGTTTTCCGAATTATCCCGCACCAACAAAGTAAGTTGGGGAAGTATTTTAATAAGGGTCGTATTCTCTCCTGACGTTGGAATAAATATATTCTCCCGGTCGGATCGCAATGCGGATTTCAATGCTTCTACCGTCGCATTTTCTTTCAATGAACTCATGGGGACGGAACGGTTGCGCAATTCATCTTTCAATCCTTTGATGAAATCTTCTTTATCCGCAGTGCCTGTACTGGCTTCAATAAAGATAACGTTGGGGTTAGGGAACTGACGCAGGAAATGGTCGTATACTTCAGAATAAAGGTATGACTGTGGTGTGTTAATCTGATAGACGGCAGGATTGCGGAATACCGTATTGTCTTTTGACGTAAACGGTATTACTAAACGGATATCATTCTCTTGCGCGAAATCGGCTAATGGCTTGATGTGCTCCTGTTGCAGCGGGCCGAAAATGATATCCATATCTTTCATTTCGCTTTTGAAAAGTATCGTGTTCAAAGAAGTATTTCCCGAACCGGAGTTATAGGTGTACAAGTCGACGGAGGTTCCGGTACGCTTCAGACTGTCTACAGCCATGAGGAAACCTTCATAATATTCTACCATACGCGCTGTTTCACTTTTGGGACCATCTAAGAAAGGAAGGATAATTGCCGCCTTGATGGTGCTGAATCTTTCATGGTTTTTTTGGTTTTCATCGAATAGTTCGCTGTTACTGGGAACCACCTGAGGCTGAGTATTTGTCTCCACTTGTGCTACAGGGTAGGGGATACAAAGGAATGTTCCTTTCTTTATCTTATTTTTACCTTCCAATTCGGGGTTGGCGGCTATCAGTTCTGCTTCTGAAATTCCGTATTCGCGGCTGATGCTGTACACGGTTTCTTTCCGTTTCACTTTACGCATGTCCCTGCAACGGGGTTGTACAGGGCCTTGAATAATAGGGGTTACAGGTTGTGTGATTGTTTCTTTGATAACAACTCCTGCTTCATCAGCAGAAGGAATACGTATTACTTGTCCGATACGGAAATTCTCAGCGCTCAAACCGGGATTAGCGTCACAGATTGACTGGGCTGATACACCATATTTAACAGTCAGACGGTAAAGTGTTTCACCCTGTTCTATGGTATGGAATGTTTCTGTCGGGGTATTGGCGGTGGTACGCGGAATGCGGAGTGTGCGTCCAACAAGGATCTTTTCATCACTTCCGGGGTTTAACTTTACGATGTCCGTCTGGGCGATGCCATACATGCTGGAAATAGAATAAAGGCTTTGCCCTTTTTCAATGGTATGCAAAAAGTAGGACTGGTTCTCTTGCGCAATTACGCCTAAACTGCATGCACCTGCAAGCAACAGGAAACAAAAAATCCGGTTAATCGTTCTCATTCGATATCGTTGGGTTATGTTTACAATTTTCATTAATCAATCGCAAAGGTACGAATATTGTCTAAAAAGTACAACACATACGCTGATATTCACTCGGAAACCGTTATTTTTGCAGCTAATTATGCGAAACAGGTTGTTTTCATATATCGGTTGCGTAGCGATATGGTTGTTCGGATGCTTGCCGGTGCGGGCTGATGGGGGAAAGATAGTGTTATCTGATATTTCTCCCGTTGCTATTTTGCTTTCCGAAAATGGAGTTATACCTGAAGAAAGTATCTCTGTTTATCCGGGTGATGCATATACAGGCGCTGCTCCGCTTGAGTTTCGTTTTATATGGAATGATTCCGGTGATGAGGATTCGGGAGAAACAGCTAACTTTCGTTACGAATGGAATTTCTCCGGTGACGCGGCTTTCAACGAGATTTTTCTGACACGTTTTGACGGTGAAACTATCTATAGTTTCCAGGAATCCGGTACGTTCTATGTTCGCCTGATCGTAACGGATACCGAAACGGAAAATACAATTGTTTCCGATGTTTTTGTTTTCCGTATCGCAGAATCGGAACTCAAAGTCCCGAATGCTTTTTCACCTAATGGGGATGGAGTGAATGATGTCTTTCGCATAAAATATAAATCGTTGGTTCGTTTCAATGCATATATCTTAACCCGCGGAGGACAGGAAATTTACCGTTGGGGACTGCAAAACATAGATGCCGGATGGGATGGTACTACACGTGGAAAGAATGTTCCGGAAGGTGTGTATTTTATTGTAGTAGAAGCTGAAGGAGCGGACGGAATCAAGTATAAGATTAAAAGTGATGTTAATATATTGAGATAAATGACAGAAGAAACAGAATATATCAATGTATATGGTGCGCGCGTGCACAACCTGAAAAATATAGATGCTGAAATTCCTCGTAACAGTCTTACTGTAATTACGGGATTGAGCGGAAGCGGCAAATCATCGCTGGCTTTCGACACGATTTTCGCAGAAGGACAGCGTCGTTATATCGAAACGTTTTCTGCATACGCCCGTAGCTTTCTGGGAAATCTGGAACGTCCGGATGTGGATAAGATTACCGGATTAAGCCCGGTTATCTCCATTGAGCAGAAAACGACAAACAAGAATCCCCGTTCTACCGTAGGTACTACGACAGAGATTTATGACTTTCTGCGTTTGCTGTATGCCCGTGCCGGTACAGCATACTCTTATCTTTCGGGTGAGAAAATGGTGAAATACACCGAGGAAAAGATTCTTGATCTTATTCTGAAAGATTACCAGGGACAACGCATCTATATTCTTGCTCCGTTGGTTCGTAGCCGTAAAGGCCATTACAAGGAGTTGTTTGAGCAAGTGCGGAAAAAAGGTTACCTGTATGTCCGTGTTGACGGTGATGTGCGTGAAGCATTGCCCGGTATGAAGCTGGATCGTTATAAGAGCCACGACATCGAAGTGGTTATTGACAAGCTTGCGGTGACAGACAAGGATGATGTCCGTCTGAAAAAAAGTGTGGCTACGGCAATGCAACAAGGTGACGGGTTATTGATGATACTTGACTTGCAGACTGAAAAGATACGCCACTATAGTAAGCGGTTGATGTGCCCCGTTACCGGATTATCTTATCGGGAACCGGCTCCACATAACTTTTCGTTTAATTCTCCGAAGGGTGCATGTCCCAAGTGTAAGGGGTTAGGAGTTGTCAATCAGATTGATGTGGAAAAAGTGATTCCCGACCGGAAGCTGTCTATAGCCGAAGGAGCTATCGCACCATTGGGAAAATATAAAAACAGTCTGGTTTTCTGGCAGGTATCGGCTATATTGGAGAAACATGAAGCTACTCTTAAAACTCCCGTTAAGGAACTGCCGGATGAAGCGATTGATGAAATCTTATATGGTTCGGATGAGCGTATCAAGATTAAAAACTTATTAATCGGCTCTTCATCAGAATACTTTGTGACATTTGAAGGTGTGGTTAAATACATCCAGATGTTGCAGGAAAAAGATGCTTCCGCCACTGCACAGAAATGGTCGGATCAGTTTGCTAAGGAAAGCGTATGTCCTGAGTGTAAAGGAGCGAGGTTGAATAAGGAAGCGTTGCACTTCCGCATTCATGACAAGAATATCTATGAACTTTCCTGTATGGATATCAGCGAGCTTTATGATTGGTTGATGAATGTTGATAAATACTTGGACGGCAAGCAGCAACAGATTGCTGCTGAAATTCTGAAAGAAATTTGCACCCGTCTGAAGTTCCTGTTAGATGTCGGACTGGATTATCTTGCGCTCGATCGTGGTTCCGTAACCCTTTCCGGCGGAGAAAGTCAACGCATCCGGTTGGCAACGCAGATAGGTTCGCAGTTGGTGAATGTGCTATATATTCTTGATGAGCCGAGTATCGGTTTGCATCAGCGGGATAACCAGAGGCTTATTCATTCTTTGAAAGAACTGAGGGATATAGGTAATTCCGTTATTGTTGTTGAACACGACAAAGATATGATGATGGCGGCGGACTATGTTATCGACATGGGACCTAAAGCCGGACGTCTGGGAGGAGAAGTTGTTTTCTCCGGAACTCCCGTTGAAATGCTCAAAACGCATACATTGACTTCACAATATCTTAATGGTGAACGTGAAATAGAAATACCCGCCCAGCGTCGTAAAGGCAATGCGCATAGTTTGTGGCTGCATGACGCCAAAGGTAACAATCTGAAAGGTGTAGATGTGGAATTTCCTCTCGGTAAGCTGATTTGTGTAACAGGCGTATCCGGTAGCGGAAAATCAACTTTGGTCAATGAAACTTTGCAACCTATCCTTTCCCAGAAGTTCTACCGTTCTCTTCAGGATCCTTTGGAGTATGGAAGTATTGAAGGGTTGGAGTATATTGATAAGGTAGTCAATGTAGACCAGTCTCCGCTGGGGCGTACGCCCCGTTCCAATCCGGCAACTTACACGGGAGTGTTTTCCGATATCCGCAATTTGTTTGTCGGCTTGCCGGAAGCCAAAATCCGTGGATATAAGTCGGGGCGCTTTTCGTTTAATGTCGTCGGAGGACGCTGTGAAGCATGTCAAGGCAATGGTTACAAGACTATTGAGATGAATTTCCTGCCTGATGTATATGTGCCTTGCGAGGTCTGTCACGGTAAACGTTATAACCGGGAAACTTTAGAAGTGCGTTTTAAGGGAAAATCCATTGCGGACGTACTCGATATGACTATTAACCGTGCCGTAGAGTTCTTTGAAAACGTTCCGCAAATTCTGAATAAAATTAAGGTTATCCAGGAAGTAGGCTTGGGCTATATCAAATTGGGACAGTCCTCCACAACACTTTCCGGTGGTGAGAGCCAGCGTGTTAAATTGGCTACCGAACTTTCTAAAAGGGATACCGGCAAAACCCTTTATATTCTTGATGAACCTACCACCGGACTTCATTTCGAAGATATCCGTGTGCTGATGAATGTACTTAATAAACTGGTAGATAAAGGTAATACCGTTATCATTATCGAGCATAATCTTGACGTGATAAAGCTGGCGGATTATATTATTGATATGGGACCTGATGGTGGAAAGGCCGGCGGGCAAGTCCTGAGCTACGGAACACCGGAAGAGGTAGCTGAGAGTACAAAAGGATATACTCCCAAGTTTTTGAGAGAAGAATTAAACGTGAAATGATCAGAAACCGTTAAGAACGCCGGATTGCATATTCGCTATGATGAAGATTAACAAAACAAATGCTGCGAGGTTGTTGGATAAGGCTAAGATACCTTACGAGCTTGTTCCTTATGAAGTGGATGAAAGTGATTTGAGCGCCGTTCATGTAGCCGCCTGTTTGGGTGAGAATATTGATCAGGTATTCAAAACCCTTGTCCTGCATGGCGATAGAAACGGATATTTTGTTTGTGTCATCCCCGGTGAACATGAAGTGGATTTGAAACTGGCAGCCAAAGCTTCGGGTAATAAGAAGTGTGATCTTATCCCGATGAAAGAACTACTTCCTTTGACGGGTTATATCCGTGGCGGATGTACGCCCATCGGCATGAAAAAGCCTTTTCCGACATACATTCATGAGTCCTGTCTGAACTATCCTTATATTTATATAAGTGCCGGTCAGCGGGGCTTGCAACTGAAACTCAGTCCGAAGGATTTAATAAAAGAAGCCCGTGCCGAGGTTTGTATTCTTTTCCGGGAATAATCTTTTTCAAGAGTAATTTGGCTTTTTAACGGGATATTTCGACAAAAGGTATATATTTGCAAAGAATAAACGAAAATCAATCTAATTACTAATTTAAAAACTTATTTTATGTTCAAGAATCATCCTAACGGTCTGATAGCCGCTTCTTTTGCTAATTTAGGCGAACGTTTCGGTTTCTACACAATGATGGCTATTCTGGTGCTTTTCTTACAAGCCAAATTTGGGCTGGATGGAAAAGAAGCCGGTTTGATCTATTCAACTTTTTATTTTTCTATCTACATTCTTGCACTGATCGGTGGTATCATTGCAGACAGAACCCGTAACTATAAAGGTACCATTCTGGTTGGTATTATTATGATGGCTATCGGTTATCTGATGCTTGCCATTCCAACACCTACGCCGGTTTCCAGTAAGGTGTTGTTCCTTACAATTACTTGTATCGGATTATTTGTTATTGCTTTTGGTAATGGTTTGTTCAAAGGTAACCTTCAAGCACTGGTAGGACAGATGTATGATAATCCGCAGTACGCTAATATGCGTGATTCAGGTTTCTCCTTATTCTATATGTTCATCAATGTAGGCGCTATCTTTGCTCCTTTTGCTGCCGTAGGAATACGTAACTGGTGGTTGTCGACTTTTGGTTATAATTATGATGCTGATCTACCCGCACTTTGTCATGGACATCTGGCTGGAACTTTGACGCCTGAAGCTATTGAGACATACAATACATTGGCGGCAAAAGTTACAATATCCGGTGCTCCTGTAACGGATATGACAGCATTTGCTAATAGCTATCTGAATGTGTTTACTACCGGTTTTCATTATGCATTCGGTATTGCCATCGGTGCGATGTTAGTTTCATTGGTTATCTTCATCTTGAACAAAAGACGTTTCCCGGATCCTAGCCGGAAAGCGGCTGCCGTTAAAGATTCTGCAGTTGTAGAAATGAGCATACATGAAGTGAAACAACGTATCTATGCTTTGTTTGCTGTATTTGCAGTAGTAATCTTTTTCTGGTTCTCTTTCCATCAAAATGGTTTGACGTTAACGTATTTTGCTAAAGAATTTACAGATTTAAGCGGTGTCAGTATTGACCTTGGTTTTCTGAAGTTTGAAGGCGCTGAGTTATTCCAATCTCTGAATCCATTCTTTGTAGTATTCCTAACCCCGATTATTATGGCTATTTTCGGGTGGCAACGTGCTCGTGGTAAAGAACCCTCCACGCCGAAAAAGATTGCTATCGGAATGGGTATTGCCGCTACTGCTTTCCTGGTAATGGCTATTGGATCTTATTTTGCAAATCTGCCTTTGCACAAAGATATTATTGCATTGGGTACTTCTCCGGTTAAAGTAACTCCTTTATTGTTGATAGTTACTTATCTGATTCTGACAGTTGCCGAGTTGTATATCTCCCCATTGGGTATTTCGTTTGTATCCAAAGTTGCTCCTCCTAAGTATCAAGGTATCATGCAAGGTGGGTGGCTCGGTGCTACGGCTATTGGTAATCAGTTATTGTTTATCGGTGCCGTATTATACGAAAGTATCCCTATCTGGATGACTTGGACAGTGTTTGTTGTAGCTTGTTGTCTCTCTATGTTCACAATGCTTTTCATGCTGAAGTGGTTGGAACGAGTGGCAAAATAGTGTGACTGACTATATATTATAAATAGCGAATGATGAATCTGCATAGGTATAGCAGTCCATCATTCGCTATTTATTTTAAATCTCCAACCCCATTATGTAGTCATTCATATAAAATCCGTTTCCTATCGGGAAATCTCCTTCCCTCAGCTTCTTCATCCCCATGTATTCATAGAACTTCACTGCCTTGTTGTTGCGGTTCACATTCAGTTCCATCAGGCACGAACCGGGATGTACCTCCTTTATATATTTAATGGCTTCGCGGAAAAGAAAGCTGCCGCAATGCATTCCCTGAAAAGAGGAGAGTACATAGATTTTCTGCAGATGAAACAAATCATCCCCTTGCTGCTGCACGGATACGTATCCACATGCCTCCTCACCTTTGTATGCAATGAAATACACATGCCCTTCTTCCTCCATTTGCTTGCGGATGTTTTCTAAAGAATACATCCATTTCATCATGTATTCCATTTGTTCAGGGACAAGAATCTCTTTATATGTTTCGGGAAATATCTGCCATGCAAGCCTGTTTATAAGCTTGCAATCAGCTATTGTAGCTTTTCTGATAGTTAACATCATTCGTTGTATTTACATCTTTTTCCTGCAAAGATATGTTTTTCATTCGTATTATTAATGCGAATCAGGAGTTAGAGGAATTAATAAAGGAGTTATCAGCCCTCAAGCGGGTTTAGGAGTTAAAGCCGATACTCCCTTAATGCTTAATTCTGTATCTCAGTAACCAGACTATCGGCTTTAACTCCCATAACTACTGAGCGAAGCGATAACTACTTTAACTACTGATTCACATTATTAACTAAGGTGTATACAGTATTACGCGTTAATTATATATAATATATAGTACTTTGTATTGCATAGTACTAATACAATGCATATATTTGTGCCATACAAAGAGAAGCTCTGTCACAAGTGGTTGCTCTTTCTAAATAAGAAGTAAATTGTAGAATTATAAATTAATAAATGATGGACGCAAATAATGTAAAGTCGCAAATGCGTAAGGGCATGTTAGAATATTGCATCATGCTACTGCTACACAAAGAACCGGCTTACGCTTCAGACATTATCCAGAAACTGAAAGAAGCTAAGTTGATTATAGTAGAAGGAACGCTTTACCCATTGCTCACTCGTCTGAAGAATGACGACCTGCTAAGTTACGAATGGATAGAGTCCACACAGGGACCACCTCGTAAGTACTACAAACTCACCGAAAAGGGAGAAACTTTTCTTGGAGAACTGGAAATATCCTGGCGTGAGTTGAATGAAACGGTAAATCATATAGCCAATTATTAGAAACTACTTTGATTTCTCTTTTCGAACGCTTTCTTAAGCTTGATAAATAAATCCTCGTATCAGTATAAATTAAAAAAACAAATAGCAATGAAAAAGACATTAACAGTAAATTTGGGCGGAACTGTTTTCCATATTGACGAAGACGCCTACCGCCTCTTGGATAACTATCTTTGTAATCTGAAACTGCACTTCAGCAAACAAGCCGGTGCCGATGAAATTGTAGATGATATAGAACGCCGTATCTCCGAACTGTTTTCTGAGAAACTAACGTCAGGTTCTCAGGTGATTTCCATAGCTGACGCAGAAGAAGTAATAGCCCGTATCGGTAAACCGGAAGAAATGGAAACCGGATCTGAAGAAGACAAAACTTCGGGCAGTGGTTACGGGGCAGGCTCCTGGAATAATGAAAACGCTTCTTATTCTTCTCGCCGCCGTTTGTATCGCAATCCGGATGATAGAATGCTGGGTGGCGTAGTCAGTGGTCTGGCAGCCTACCTGAATTGGGATGTGACCTTGCTTCGTCTTTTACTGCTTATCGTTTTGATTTGCGGAGTTGGCACATTGGTTCCCGTATATATTGTGTGTTGGCTTGTGATACCCGAAGCCCGTACCGCAGCCGAAAAGCTGAATATGCGTGGCGAAGCTGTTACGGTAGAAAATATCGGTAAAACAGTAACCGATGGTTTTGAAAAAGTAGCTAACGGTGTAAACGATTATATGAAGTCGGACAAACCTCGCACGTTTCTGCAAAAGATGGGGGATGTATTCGTAATGATGGCAGGTTTCTTCCTGAAATTGTGCATGGTTATCTTCGCCATTATTTGTAGCCCGGTATTATTTGTGTTCGGTATAGTGTTCGTAGCCTTGCTCATTGCGGCCGTTTCGGTTGCTATTGGTGGTGGTGCGGCGCTAATTTCCTGGTTCCCGGATATTGATTTCATATTACCCGTATCTCCTCTGTCGGCTATCGTGATGTATATTGCAGGTATCCTCGTAGTGGGAATTCCTTTGGTGAGCATCGTTTTCGCAATCTTCCGTCCGGTTTTCAATTGGCAGCCAATGGCTTCCGGTCTGAAGTGGACATTACTTATTCTATGGATTGTCAGTTCAACAATCTTCTTTATCTGTTTCACAATGCAAGGCTTTACATTCCCGGAATTACTGATGCGAGGGTAACAAAGCTGTTATTATAGTTTTTCTGGGGCTTGGAGATGTCTGGTAAAGACATCTCCAAGTTTTGTTTCGTTCCGTATCATTTTTAAGCTAATTATAATTGCCTGCACCTAAAGTGACGAAGAACCAAACAGTTTCGTAGTAGTAAAATGAACAGCGTCAGTTAAAGCTTATACTTATTCTTTAACTGACGCTGTTTTTATGTCATATCCTTGCGGCTTGAAACCGCTTTAGCCCGAATGCTTACTTTAGTTTAGTCGAATAAACTCTTGAACTTCTTGAATATCTTTTCCTTAACTGAAGTGTTCGGTTTGAAGTTATCTGAGTTCTCCATTTCCTCAAGTGATTTTTTCTCTTCCTTATTAAGAGTTTCCGGTACGTATATGCTTACATTGACTAATAAATCTCCGGTACCGTATCCGTTTACACTTGGCAATCCTTTCCCACGCAGACGAAGCACCTTTCCCGGTTGAGTTCCCGATTCGATTTTCACTTTCACTTTTCCGTCAATGGTGGGTATTTCTACTGCACCGCCTAAAGCTGCTGTCGGGAAGCTGAGGAGCAAGTTGTAAATCAGGTCGTTTTCGTCGCGGATGAGTTCCTTGTCCGGTTCTTCTTCTACGAAGATCAGCAAGTCGCCCGGTATACCATTATGTTTTCCGGCATTTCCTTTTCCACCCATGGAGAGTTGCATACCTTCCATAACACCTTTCGGGATGTTGACGCTTACTACTTCTTCGCCGTAAACAATACCTTCACCGGCGCACTCTTTACATTTATTTTTAATGATTTTGCCTTCACCGCCGCAGGTCGGGCAAGTGGTACGCGTCTGCATTGTACCAAGAATGGTTTGCTGGTTACGGATTACCGTACCGCTACCTTTACAGGTCGGACAAGTTTCGGCACCGCCGTCACCTTCTGCACCCGAACCGTGACAATGATTACATGGTACATATTTTTTCAGTTTGAATTTCTTTTCTACACCGGTTGAGATTTCTTTCAGGCTCAATTTTACCTTTACGCGCAAATCCGAACCGCGAAATCGTGGTCGTTGTGCACTTCCGCCGCCGAAACCTCCTCCGAAACCACTGAAACCGCCCCGTCCTCCGAATATATCACCAAACATCGAGAATATATCATCCATGGACATACCTCCTCCGAAACCGCCGAACGGGCCTCCATTACCTGCAGCGCCGCTCATACCGGCATGGCCGAACTGGTCATAACGGGCGCGCTTATCTGCGTTACTTAGTACGTCGTATGCTTCTGCCGCTTCCTTGAACTTGTCTTCCGCCACTTTGTCACCCGGATTTTTGTCCGGATGATATTGGATTGCTTTTTTGCGATAGGCTTTCTTGATCTCTTCTACCGTTGCTGTCTTTTCGACTTCCAGTATTTCGTAGTAATCTCTTTTTTCCATATATTTTATTCTCCTACTACCACTTTGGCATGACGGATTACTTTGTCGTTTAGCGTATAACCGGTCTGTACGCAGTCCAGGATTTTACCTTTCAATGCTTCATCCGGCGCCGGAATAACGGCGATAGCTTCATGATAATCGGTATCAAGAGGTTGCTCTTTTGTTTCTATCACTTTTACTCCATCCTGTGCCAATACGGACATGAATTTGTTATAAATCAATTCTACTCCTTCTCTTACGGCCGCTACATCTGTGGCAGTTGCCATATTTTTTAGAGCGCGTTCAAAGTCATCTACTACCGGAAGTACACTGCTGATTGTTTTTTCACTACCATTGAGAATAAGTTCCACTTTTTCTTTCATGGTGCGTTTGCGGTAATTGTCGAATTCGGCAGATAGACGCAAGTATTTATCTTTCTGATCTTCTATCACTTTGTTCGCTTCTTCCAGTTCATTGGCGAGTTTCTGTTCTTCTGTCAGAATTACTTCTTCCTGCGTATTTTCTTCTTGGAATTCTTCGTTTTCCGCCACCTCATCTTGAATAGTTTCGGATTTGACTTCTTCTTCGTTGATGTTTTCTTTTTCTTTCGGATTCATATTTTTATGCTTCAAAAATGATTTTATTTTCATTGACATTAGAGGCTTAAATTGATATGCTTTTGTTCTAACAAAAACTTTGCCAAATTGGCTGTCTTTCTCGAAAGCGCCGCAAAGGTAGTACTTTTATGTCAGATTGACAGCGCATTTCTAAAGGTATTCGTGAGAAAACACCTATCTTTAACCTGTATTATTCATACTGTAGTAGTTAGAGAAGTTATCAGCCAACAAGTTGGCTTAGAAGTTAAAGCCGACACTCCGTAAGACATAAGCAAAACTATCACCTACTAACTACTAACTACTAACTACTAACTACTAACTACTAACTACTAACTACTAACTACTAAGTACCAAATAAGAATTAGTTTGCATTAAAATGAGAGAACTTAATCTTTTGTCCCTTTCCTATATCTGCCATACACCTATTGAGTGCATATGCCAG
>QMCD01000644.1_pt1 | contig 23976 bp, 35 predicted proteins | sample 1821841 | NCBI WGS metagenome assembly QMCD01 (sample SAMN01991225, study PRJNA193472) | Termite gut metagenome, whole genome shotgun sequencing project. | isolation source: worker | host: Macrotermes natalensis | reverse complement strand
TGCAGCACTTGCCCGACATGGCGCGCGCGGCGCGGCGCGTCCGCAAGGCGCGCAAGTATGCCGTAGGTGATGACTTTTCCTTTGGGAATCGCGGCCAGCACCGTGTAGATTCGTTCAGAAAAGCTGTCGCCTTTATGGTGGTTGTCGGAAACAACTGTTTTACGCTCGGCCATGGTTTGAGTTATTTAAAATATCCATCCGGATTTAGCGTATTGTAACGTCTTAAAAGAACAAGCCATGCTTGTCGGCATGGCTTGGACACAATATGGTCGACGATAAAAAATCATTCAACCGCTTTAACGATATCTTCGACAACCTTTTTGGCGTCGCCAAACACCATCATTGTTTTATCAAGATAAAAGAGGGGGTTATCGACACCTGCGTAACCGGATGCCATCGAGCGTTTATTGACGATCACGGTGCGCGCTTTATGCGCTTCAAGAATCGGCATGCCGTAAATCGGGCTGCCTTTTTCTTCGGCGAGCGGATTGACCACATCATTGGCGCCGAGAATCAGGGCAACGTCGGCAATGCCGAATTCGTTGTTGATATCCTCCATTTCAAAGACCTGATCGTAGGGAACTTCCGCTTCGGCAAGCAGCACGTTCATATGTCCGGGCATCCGTCCGGCCACCGGATGGATCGCGTAGCGAACATCGACGCCTTTTTCGCGCAATTTGTCCGCGAGTTCTTTCACGGCATGTTGCGCGCGCGCTACCGCCAAACCGTAACCCGGAACAATGATCACGCTTTCGGCATTACTCATGATAAACGAGGCATCGTCGGCGCTGCCGGACTTAACCGTCTTTTGGCTGGCATTCGCCGCTTGTGCGCCTTCTTCCGCGCCAAAGCCGCCGAGAATAACGCTGATGAAATTGCGGTTCATCGCCTTGCACATGATGTACGACAGGATCGCGCCGCTGGAGCCAACCAGCGAGCCGGAAATAATCAGCATTGGATTGTTGAGTGAGAAACCAATACCAGCGGCTGCCCAACCGGAGTAGCTGTTTAGCATGGAGATCACCACCGGCATGTCGGCGCCGCCGATCGGGATAATCATGAGTACGCCGAGCAGGAACGCGATTGCGGTCATGATGATAAATGGCGTCCAGCCGCCCCCCATGAAGAACCATGCGCCGAAGCCGATCATGATGATCGCCAGCGCCAGATTGACGAAGTGTTGTCCCACAAAAACAACCGGCGCACTTTTGATCTTTCCGGACAATTTCCCAAAAGCGATGATGGATCCGGAGAAGGTAATGGCGCCGATGAAGGTGCCGACAAACAGCTCAAAACGGTTCCCGGTCGGGATCGGAACGGGCAGGCCAACCGCCGCCGGGTTATTCATGGTCGCAACGGCAATCAGCACTGCGGCAAAGCCGACCAGTGAATGCATGGCGGCGACGAGCTCGGGCATTTGCGTCATCTGCACACGCTGGGCAATCACCGAACCGATCAGGCCGCCGACAATGATTCCGCCGATAATACCGACCACATTGCCGGAAGCCGAATAAGCGACGGTAAAGGTAACGACAACGGCAATCACCATACCGATGATGCCGAGCACGTTACCGCGTCGCGCGGTCGATGGGTGGGAAAGTCCTTTTAGCGCCAGAATAAAGCAAACAGACGCGACGAGATAGCATAAAGCAACGACGTTAACACTCATGTCTGTCTCCTGTTATTGGTTTTCGGCAGTTTTTTCTTTGGCGACTTTGGGCTCTTTTTTCTTGAACATTTCCAGCATCCGACGTGTTACCAGAAAACCGCCGAAAACATTCACCGACGCCAACGCCACGGCGAGCACGCCGACGTAGCCGCCCCAGTCAAACGCGGCAGGCGCTGCAGCGAGCATGGCGCCGACCAGAATAATGCCGGAAATGGCATTGGTGACGGACATCAGAGGCGTATGCAATGCCGGGGTAACATTCCATACAACATGGTAGCCGACGAAAATTGCCAGCACAAAAACAATCAGATTGACGACAATAGGATCCATGGTCATCTTGGTTCTCCAATCAATACGTACAGAACTTTATCAGGGCTGCGACGGTGTATAAGGCGCACCGTTTTTGCACAACAGCGTTGCCTGAATGATCTCGTCGCCTTCGGGCAGGGTATAAGCACCGCTTTTCGCGTCGATCATCAGGTTGAGAAAATTGAGAACATTGCGCGCATATAAAGCACTGGCGTCTGTCGGAACCGTTGCGGGCAGGTTGACCGCGCTGACGATTTTAACGCCGTTTACGTCAACGGTTTCACCCGCTTTTGTGCCTTCCACATTGCCGCCTTGTTCTGCGGCCAGATCAATAATGACCGAACCCGGCTTCATCAATGCAACCGTTTCCGCTTTGATCAATATCGGCGCGGCGCGTCCCGGAATCTGCGCGGTAGTGATCAGAATATCCATCTGCTGGGCGCGTTCGTGAATGATTTTTGCCTGACGCGCCATCCAAGCCGGCGGCATCGGACGCGCATAGCCGCCCACGCCTTCGGCAATCTCGCGTTCTTCGTTGGTTTCATACGGGACATCCGTCCATTTTGCGCCAAGCGATGCCACTTGGTCTTTTACCGACGGGCGCACATCAGACGCCTCTATCACAGCGCCCAAGCGCTTCGCCGTCGCAATCGCCTGCAAACCGGCAACGCCGACACCGAGGACCAACACGCGCGCGGCTTTTACCGTACCGGCGGCAGTCATCAGCATGGGCATAAAGCGCCCATATTCATTGGCTGCCAGCAATACCGCTTTATACCCAGCGATGTTTGCCTGCGACGACAATACGTCCATCGATTGCGCACGGGTAATACGCGGCAACTTTTCCAGCGCAAATGCGGTTAATCCGGCTTTGGTGTACTGCTCGACCATTGCCGTATCAAACGGATTGAGCAGCCCGATTAACGTTGCGCCCTTCTTGAACATCGGCAATTCATCCGCTTGCGGCCCGCGTACTTTGAGCACGATGTCTGAAGCGAACGCCTCCGCTTTTGCCACGATTTTGGCGCCTGCCGATTGAAACGCTGCATCGGGAATATGGCTTGCGATACCGGCGCCCGTTTCGACGGTTACGGTATGCACACCGGCGGTAAGCAATTTTTTTACGGTTTCCGGCGTTGCCGCAATCCGTGTTTCATTTGGAGCAGTCTCCTTGGGAATACCAATGTACATGAAACATTCCTTGCTGGTTGAAGTATGTTTTCGATAAATAACAGAGAGTACAATATGATACAAAATACAAAATACGAAGCGTAGCGATTATAAAACAATCTATTCGCTTGCAACCTTTTTATTTAAGAGGACATTTCCATGATTTATGTCTTTTTCCAGTTTCTGTTCTTAATATCCTTACTTGCTCCGTGGTTTGGTTTACCTGATTTTTCACATGCGCGACCGCTGATATTATGCGCGGCGGTATTGGGTATCGCAGCGCTGGCATTATTTTTATGGTCGCTTTCACATAATCGTATACACAATATCGGCGCTTCGCCCATACCGGTCAAAGGTAATCGGTTGATTCAAACCGGGCCTTATCGTTTTATCCGCCATCCGATGTATCTGGCAGCGCTGATATTCGGTATCGCGCCCATTTTTTTCTATGCGGAGCCGTGGCGATTGGCGCTTTATCTCGGCTTGGGCATCGTGCTGCATTTCAAGGCAAATTATGAGGAGCGTTTGCTTTTGCAGCGCCATCCCGAATATGCGGATTACCAGAAGGGAAGTAAACGTATCATTCCCTTTGTGCTGTAAGCGTCAGTCGAAAAAGTAAAGCGCCGCCCACAATAAGCCGATCAACACAGGTTGGTGCAGCATGTAGATCCACAAGCTGTGTCGTCCGGCCCAGCTTAGCTTGCAAAAAACAATATCGCGCTTTACTTCGGCGCTTTGCTTTTTGAAGCCCCAAGGTGTCGCCTGAAAAACAATCCCCAGAAAAACCACACCCAACCAAGGGAAAAGCGGAACAAAATCCTCAGTACGCGGCAACTCCGTGACGAAACCGATCCACGACAAATACCGTGGATTAAAAGATGGGAAAGCCAGTAGCACGCCAGCAGCGATAGCGATAATGCCTGCGATAAAAGCTGTTTTGGGCATACGCGCCAAAGGCCATGCCAAAAGAGACGCCAGCGCGATGAAATGCAGGATGCCGAAGTAAATGAATGATTGTGGGAATGCAAAATAACTCGTGATTGACACGATCAGCGCGCATAATGAGATTTTCAAGAGCCGTCGCCAGAACGCGCCACAACACTGCCGCATTTCACAGGAAACGCGCAGGCTGACGCCGACAATAAATAAAAACGAAAACACGATGAGCGTACGAATTGTCCTGGGAACAATATCCTGATAGAAATTGATGTCGATAAGCTGGAACCAGCTTAAATCGAAAACAAAGTGATACACGATCATCGTGCATACCGCCAGACCGCGGCAGACATCCAGCCAGAAAAAACGAGGCCGAGGAAGGTTTTTTTTCATACGAAAAAATTATTGCATATGCAGTACGTAAGCGCCATCGACATCAGGATGCGCAAACGTGGATAATAATTGCAGCACCTCCGGAGGCGCACTGGCGTGCGGTGTTATTTTTAGACTGCCTTTTGAATCGACAGGGAAATTCCCTTCAAGCTGTACCTCTCCCCCTTGATTACGCACTGTGCCGGAGCGCCCTTGCTCATTCGCGTTCATCAAAAAAGCGACATCGCCAAGCGCAATCGGCGTGTTGTACAACACGATGCTGGCGTCGCGCCAGTTGCCTTGTATGTCGCCCACCTGATTTCTATCGTTCAACAATAATTTGGCTGAATTAAATTCGACGCGGCCATCGACCATTTGCACGACTTCTTTCGGGAAAAACGATTGCAACGATGATGCGAATACGTCAAACTTCAGGCCCTCAATCGTAATGCCGCTTTTGCGTATGGTCAGTATGGCGCTTAACGATGGTGTTTCTTGTGTGCCTTCCAGACGCCAGCGCGCAGCGCCTTCCAACAATGCGGAAAGCTCAAAACGCCAACGTACCGGCGCAATAAGCGTGCTCGGCGCACGCATTAACATGCCGTTGCCTTGCCAAATCGTACCGCTTGTTTCGGCAATACGCCATTCCTCGTGCGTGGCTTTGGCAAGATTGCTGTCAATGACCGAGGCCGGAATCGATACAATAAAAATAATGGCAAGAACGATAAGAACGATAAAAATTTTGAAAAAAGTACGCATGGTAAAAATCAGATTTAAGGATCAAAATTCAGGAGTTCTCTTTTAAGACAGAGGGTGGATAAGCATAGCGCTACCTGCTATATATTCATGATACTGCATGCTTTTCCAGCATATACCCTGAACGGTAATTTGTAAAAACGGTTGGGGTTTATCGTTGAAGCGGTCAATCAGGTCTTGCGAACACAATCTCCGCCCGTACCATACCGCCTTGCTTCAGTGGCGTGATTGTCGCGCCGATCACATAAAAACGCGCGTCTTTTTGCAATGCGTCGAGTAACGATACCAACTGCACAAAGGGCAGGGCGGAGATTGTGCAATCAACCTGCTGTCCGCGCGTTTCCAATGCCGTCATCGCGGAAGCAGCCGAAAAACGTTCGACGATATTCGTAAACGCGGCACGTGCGTCGGTTGTATAAACCTCCTGTTCTTGCCGGGTCAATCCGGCACCTTCCCGCCATTGCTCACGCGCGGCGTCAAGCTGCGCGCGCGCTTGCGGCAGCTGCGCATTCAATTGATCAAGATGCCGGTTAGCCGGTTGCCAGATCCAAAGCCAGAAAATCGTAAGCGCCACCAAAACGGCAAGTACCAGAATGATCCAACGCTCAAGGCGCGGACGCTGTTGCCAGTGTTGCCGCCATTCCAAAAGACGGGTCGTAAAAGAGGGCGGCAGGTTGATTCGTGTCATGGTGCTCCCCCTTGAGCTTGAATGCGCAAACGGTAGGTGTCAGCGTCACCGCCGCTCATGATAAAAAGCCCGGCTTGGCGCAACGCAGCTTCGATATTGGCACGATATTGCGTGTCCACCGCCTGCCACTCCATGGTCCATGCCGCATCGGCATACACCGCCCGCCGCAACGGATTTTCCGGCAGCAGTGAAAACGCCGGTGCCGCTTGCGCCAGCAACGGCAATGCATCATTGGGTGCGGCAAGCCCGGCTTTGTGGCGCATTTGCGCATAAACGCGCGCCCAATCTTGCTGTATGGTGGCGCGGTTATACGATAACCCCACATCTTGCGCCAACGCCTGCCAACCGCGCTCGATTTGCCAATGCTGCCAGAAAGCGGCGCCCCAGGCGGAAAAGGTCAATACAATATGAAGCGCCAGTGCCAAAGCGGCGAGTTTGAGCGCAAGATGCCAGCGCGGATGTATTGGGGCGTTCGGGGTTGCTGCATTTTCAACAGGCAGCAGGTTGGCCGCCTGCGTAAATTTTTCGCTTGGCGCACGCGACCACTGCCAGACTTTCCCGGGCGCGATATTCAAAGATGCAGATGCCGGCAAGGCGCTTTGCCATTGAGCGCGAAGCCGCTCGGCTTCCGGCGTATTCAGGCGCAACATCGTCGGTTGCCGGCAAGGCTTAGGCGTACTGGCGGTTTGCTTGAGCGCCAATAACAGTTCCGGCGGAGGCGCATCCGCGCTGATCTCAACGGCAAACGCGCCGCCGTCATCGCGGCGCACGAATCCCTTGCGATTTTCAGCGCAACAGCAATGCCAGCTTTTTGCCGTGCTTGGCACCAGATCGGTTTCGGTGATAACGCGGGAAAACCCCAGTTTGCGCAAAGCGTTGAGCAACGCTTGATCGATAATACGCACCAATACACCACCGTCGGATAAAGATTCGGCGACGATATGTTGTTGCGCTATCGGCGTCACCAGCTTATCTTCCAGTGCCAACCGGATCGCGCTGTCGCGCCGCGCCGCATTCATTGGCGGCAGTTCAAGCGCTAAACAAGTCACCAAAGAAATATCAAGCACCGCCTCGCGTATTTTCGTTGTCGGCCAATGGTCAGGTTTATCGCGACCTTCGCGGACGACATTTTCGCGCGCATCAAACAGCGCCCAGGCAAAAACGCCTGTATCGTCGGGCGGAGAATCAAAATAAACGCGGAGCATGTTGTTCAAGGCTCAATAATCAATATCAGGTGATGGTGTTTCAATGGCCCATATTCTACCGGTTCTTCGCCGCGTATGCCCTCATGACCATATTTATACTTTTTTGCGAGGGAGGTTATGGTAATGTTTATTGGAACAATCGTTGTTTTTTTAACGCTATTTTGAATCACTCTACCGTTTTCCATACGATACTCGGCCATTGTTCTTTATCATTGCGGCGCAAAACCGCCTGCGCTTCGCTTTGCGCGTTGCCTTGCCGCACGCGTACGGTGATTTGAAAAAAACGACTTTCTGCGGCAAGCGCTGCTTCCTCGATATTTTCAACACTCTCGGGCAGCGCTTTACGGAAGCTTTCAATGTCCGGGAAAGGCGTTGCGCTGCGGCGCTCGATCAATTGGGTAAGCTCATCATTGCCGATACCGGGCAGGCTGGCTTTGAGCGTGTCGCGCCCGGCGGTGTTGATATTAAGCGGCGTCACTGTCGGCAAAGCGATAATATGCGGCGCCAAGGCGCGCAATGCCGCTGCGGAAACATCGGCTTGCGCCGCCAGCTCGCCAACGTCGAAAAGCGGTACAACCGCCGTGTCTTGAAACAGTTTGCGGTTGCTTTCCTGCAGGGATGCCAAGGTGTTCTCCCTGGGATCGGTAAAGCGTGCCACAATGGCAGTAATAGAGGCCTCATCGACACGAAGCGACCGGGCAAGCGCGCGAAAACGAATGCGCTCGGCACGACGCAACGGTGAATGGGGCAACATGTTGTTGAGGTTAATGCGGCTTTGCAGATCAACAATTCCCCCCTCAATCATGCCACTTTCAATCGGCGTCGCCGGCAACGGGAACGCCCATGATTCGCGCAAGTGATCAATTTTGTTGCTGTTTTGATCTTCGAAAAGGATATGGCGCGCCCATTGGATACCTGCAGAGCTCAATGTTTTGGCTTGCGCGTAATCGCGGCGCGCCTCGACGCCTGCCATCCAGCGGGTTTCATCGGTAATCAAGGTAACGGCGACAACGGCGGCAAATGCTGCAACCAGAAGAGCCAGAATCAACGCCGCTCCGCGCGAGCGCTGCAATGAAAACAACGAACAGTGTTTCCACGTTTTCATTGCAGCACAAAAATTCTTTCCACCGGCATGCTGTTACCGGTCGCAATTTGTATGCGCACCGCACGCGGCAGCGGCGGCTCTTTTTCCTGAGGCCAGGTTTCCCGCCATTGTCCCGCCTGAGTCAGGTAGTCAAGCCGAAAGTGATTGATGTCGTTGAGCAGGCGGTAGCGTTGCGGTGCGGCATGTGCGACGTTATCGAAAGTCGGCCAATATAGGAGATCCAGCGAACCGTTGGTCCATTCGTACGCAATGCGCTGCCCGGCAGGCGCGCTCGTGGGCGATGCGAGGCGGGAAGGGGCGCGGGCAAATTGCAAAGTGACGCGCCCTTGGCCATCGCCGTTGCCGCCATGGTAAGCTGACCACGCAGGAAGCGGCTGCTCGCCCTCAAAAAGCGGGCGTGGCAATGCTTGTTGGATGTCGGCTTCCATGCGCGAAAATAGTTGTTCCAATAGCCGCCAGCGCGCGGATTCTTGCGCCAGGCGCGTTTCGCTATCGGCCATTGCGCCGGTAGCGCGATACGCCATTACGGAAATCAGCGCGAAAATCGCCAGTGCGATTAACACCTCCATCAGAGTAAAACCGCGCATTTTCATGGTTTTCTGTTTTCGGGCGATTTAAGCGGTGCCACACCGACATAGCTGTTTAAGCGAGCAATTTCGTAATCGGGCTGTCCGCTTTCGGTAACACGGATGTCGATTTTACGAAACGCCGGATTGGGTGTCATCTGTACAGTCTGCCGCCAGAGAAATCGGATGCCTGCTTGGGTTGCCGTACCGGACGATGTGCCGGGCGCGGGTAGTTGCGGCATCAGTTGCAATTCGGCGAGGCGATTTTCCGCTACCCAAAGCGCCAATGTGCGTAGTTTGAGCAAATTGGCATTGTCCGCGCTCTGGTTAAGCGTACGCATGCCTGCAGCGAGCGCGACAGCCATAATGGTTAGCGCCACCAGGATTTCAATCAGCGTGAAGCCGCGTTTATTCATGGTGAGATCATTTCCGGTTGTGTGGCGGCGATACGTCCGAGCGGATCGGCGATCAAGTTGACGCGCCACGCGCCGTTGCGTAATTCAAGAGAGTACGGCTCATGGCGGCCGGAAGGTGGGATTGGAATTACCGCGTTTTCACGGATATCTTTTCCGGCGTAACCGATTAAACGAAAGCGTAACGGCTGAGGAAACGTTTTTGTCTGGAGCAAAGGGTCATTATCAATAACATGCCAAGAGCTCGTTTGTTCGGGAAAAAGTAGAAATTGCCAGCCGCCACCGTCTGGCAATGCCGCGATGCCCAGCAATTCGTGCCGATAACGAGCGCGATCACTGGCATACGCCAATGCGCCGACAAGATGGCGTGCTTCGCGCTCCAGTTCGCGGCGCTCGTCGCGAGCGAGATTCAATGTGATCAACCCGGCAATTAAAGATAAAATGACAATGACAACAAGCAGTTCAACCAGCGTAAAGCCGCGTACGATTGTTGCGCTGCGGATGTCGGACAGGCGAGAAAAGGGTTTAAAGCATCCAGGAACCGACATCCGCGTCGTTGCCTTCGCCGCCCGGTTTGCCGTCCGCGCCAAAGCTGAATACATCAATTTCGCCATGTAATCCCGGGTTTAAATATTGATAGGGATTGTTCCAGGGGTCGTTGGGCAGCCGCTCCAGATAACCGCCCGGCTTCCAGTTCGGCGGTTCGGGCGCAATGGCTGGGCGCACGACCAATGCGTTTAATCCTTGTTCTGTGGTCGGATAACGTTGATTATCAAGGCGGTAAAGCTTTAGCGCGCTTACCAACGCTGCAATATCAGTTTTTGCCGCGACCAAGCGCGCTTCGTCCGGGCGATCCATAAATTTGGGAACGATCAGCGCCGCAAGAATACCCAGAATTACAACCACAATCATAATTTCAATCAGGGTAAAACCGCGCTCAAGCGAAAAAGAAGGGGATGGGTTCATCATTGTTGCGATTATAATCTGCGGCTAGGTAAAAAATAACGATTTTCGACAATACCCACGGCAAATAAGCAAAAACCGGATGCGGCGCGCAATTCTGATATTGACCATAAGCGGATTTCTACTGACGGCGGCGATACTGCTGTGGTTTTTCTGGACGTTGAAACAACCGCTTAACATTCCTGAGAATTACATATTGGATGTGCCTAAGGGCGCTACGTTGACACGAGTCGCGCACAGGTTGGCAGATGATGGCATTTTGCCGCACCCTTTTTTCATTACCCTCCCGATGCGTTTTACAGACGGACGATACACGATCAAAGCGGGACGCTATCGGTTCGCCAACAACGCGACCATCGCGGATCTGCTGGAAAAGCTGGCGGCAGGCGTGGCGATTCCGGTAATGATTACTTTTACCGAAGGTATGCGTTTTGAGGAATTTAAACGAGTATTGCGCAATACGCCGGATATAACCAATACTGTACTTGACTTGCCCGACAGCGAGATTTTGCGTGCCATCGGCGCTTCCGAAGCTTTCCCCGAAGGGCTGTTTTTCCCGGATACCTACCACATCGCGGCGGGAAGCAGCGATATCTCGTTGCTTAAAAACGCTTACCGGGAAATGCTGGTTCGCTTGAGCGCCGCTTGGGAAAAACGCCGCAAAGATTTGCCGTTGGCAACACCTTACGAGGCACTGATTCTTGCCTCGATCGTGGAGAAAGAAACAGGTCATGACGAAGACCGCCTGCTGATTGCTTCGGTGTTTGTCAACCGGCTCAGAATAGGCATGCGTTTACAGGCTGACCCAACCGTCATTTACGGGATGGGGGACCGTTATCAGGGAAAAATCAGGCGCCGTGATTTAGATGCCGACACGCCATACAACACTTATACTCGTGCCGGCTTGCCGCCAACACCGATTGCCTCGGTTTCACAAGCGTCGTTGGATGCGGTCATGCAGGCCCCAAAAAACAACTATCTTTACTTTGTCGCGCATAGCGATAAAAGCGGCAGCAGCGTTTTTTCGGAAACGCTCAACGAACACAATCGCGCAGTGCGTAAGCATATTTTAGGACGAAATTAATTTAAAGCATTTTATTAAAAATACTTTATAAATAATTGAATAATTATGGTAAAAACAAAATTTATTACTTTTGAAGGGATTGACGGCGCCGGTAAAAGTTCGCATCTTTCCTGGTTCGCCGAAATGCTGCGCGCGCGCGGCGCGCGGGTTACCGTGACTCGCGAACCGGGCGGCACTCATCTCGGTGAAATCTGGCGCGAACAATTGCTGCGCGACAAAATGACTACGGAATCGCAGGCGCTGTTGATGTTCGCATCGCGCAGTGAACACCTTGATCAGGTAATCCGGCCATCGTTGGCGCGCGGCGATTGGGTCATTTGCGATCGCTTTACCGACGCCACTTATGCATATCAAGGCAGCGGTCATGGCGTTTCAACTGATCTGATCGACACATTGGCGACATGGCTCCACAGCGATTGTATGCCCGATGTAACGCTGCTTTTTGATGTTTCTGTCGAAACGGCGCGACGCCGCTTATTAAGCGAAGGGCGTTCGCCGGATCGTTTCGAAAGCGAGCAGGGCGATTTCATGCAGCGGGTACGCGATGCGTATCTGGCGCTTGCGGCATCGGATCCGCAGCGTTACCGTATTATTGACGGTGCCCGAACCAAAGAGGACATTCGAGAAAAGCTGGTTGATTTAATTGAAGAATTATTCCCTTTGTAATGAGCAAGACACGAAAACCGGAAGAGGTTGAGACGGAATCGGTATTTGGTTGGCATAACACTTACCCCTGGCAAGCCACCGCTTTGGCGGAACGGTTGCGCGACGGGGCGCGCTGGCCGCAATCGCTGCTGATTTGCGGCGCGGACGGAATTGGCAAGCGAACGCTGGCGCTTAACGCGGCACGGGCATTGCTGTGCGACGCGCCCGCTGCCGACCATATTGCTTGCGAGCAATGTCCGAGCTGCCATTATGTTTCGCAGAACCAGCACCCGGATTTGATGCTGGTCGAGCCGGTTGAATACAGCGATTCCGGTGAAATTAAACGATTAGACGCGATTCCGGTGGACGCGATTCGCCGCCTGATTGCCTTCATGCAGGTTTCTGATCATCGCCAACGCGGCAAAGTTGCGATTATCGCGCCCGCAGAAAAATTGAATCCGGCGGCGGCCAATGCATTATTGAAAACGCTTGAAGAGCCGCCGGAGGGTGCTCGGCTGATTCTGGTCGCGCATCAATGGAAACGTCTTCCGGCAACGATTTTGAGTCGCTGCCAACGTTGGACGGCGCCATATCCCGATGAATCGAGCGCTCTTGAATTTTTGGCGTCCCAAGGTGTTTGCGATGCACGCGCATTATTGGCGCAGGCCGGCGGCGCGCCTTTGCGGGCGCTTGCGATGAATGATGAAAATTTGCTTGGTTTACGACGCCAATGGCTGGCGGTATTGAGCGAGCCTCAGCACCTTTCACCGTTTGCCGCCGCAGAAAGCTGGGGCGGCGGAAACCGTGATGCCGTAAAAATGCAATTTGCGCAATGGCTTGATGTGCTGATTTCATGGGTTCATGACCTGGCACGTGTTCGAGGCGGCGGTGTGCCGCGTTATTATGCCGAATATCAGGATGTGATTTGTCGTTTAACTCCGGCATTGGCAGACACCGCGCTTTTTCGCTATTATCAAAAGCTACTGCGGGAGCGCCGTTGGTTGTCGCATCCATTACAGCCACGGCTCATCGCTGAGTCGTTATTGAGCGACTACCGGGCTTTGTTTATTGCCCGGCGTTGACGTTAAGAAAGGACTTTATGGCCAACGAAGAAGTATTACTACCGTTTAATATTCGCGAACGCGCCGCACTTTACGCATCTTACATGTCTTTTGTCAAAGGCGGCGGCATCTTCGTCCCAACCAAAAAGCAATACAAATTAGGTGAAACGGTTTTGCTGTTGATCAATATCAGCATTCCGTCACATCAGATTGAGGAAAAATTGCCGGTAAAAGGCAAAGTAATCTGGATAACGCCGGAGAATTTGCAGCCGGGACGCGTTCACGGTATTGGCGTGCAGTTCACCAACGATGATGCCGGCAAAAAAGCGCAAATCAAAATCGAAAGCGCGTTGGGGCACCACTTGGCATCGGCACGACCAACGCACACCCTCTAAACTTTCTTCCTGCTTTCGCATGTTTGTCGATTCGCACTGCCATCTTGATTTTCCCGAGCTTGCCGCACATCTGGATGAAGTGCTTGCCGCGATGCGAATAAATGAAGTTAACTATGCATTAACAGTTAATGTTGACCCGAGATATATTTCGCAATTAATTGATTTAATTAAAAATTATAAAAACATTTTTGCCAGTGTTGGGCTTCACCCCGAAAATCGTGACGCGCCGGAAACATCCGTCGAAGAATTGGCGATGCAGGCCACAAATCCAAAAATTGTCGCTGTCGGCGAAACCGGTCTGGACTATTACCATGTGCCGGAAAAAGCGGAATGGCAGCGTAAACGCTTCCGTAACCATATTCATGCCGCGCATCTTGCCAAAAAACCCCTGATTGTTCACACCCGTGATGCTGCCGAAGATACGATACAAATTCTGCGCGAAGAAAAAGCATGGGAAACGGGCGGGGTAATGCACTGTTTTACCGGTGATTGGCAAACTGCCCGGCGGGCGCTTGATCTCGGTTTTTACATTTCTTTTTCGGGTATCGTCACGTACAAAAACGCCGGAAAAATCAAAGAGGTAGCGATGAAAATGCCCGAAGATCGGATGTTGATCGAAACCGATAGCCCATTCTTGGCGCCCGTACCATATCGCGGAAAATACCCGAATTCACCTGCTTGGGTAGTCTACGTTGCCGAAGAACTGGCGCGTTTGCGTAAAACAACAACTAAGGAAATCGGGCGCATCACCAGCGAGAATTTTTTTCGATTATTTCAATGCAATATTTCAAAGCCGACTTTTGAAGGTATGTTAAATGTTTAAAAGAGCAATATTTTTTGGGGTTCTTGCCATATTCCCCATGACAGCCTGCGCAGCGCCACCGTACGACGAGGTATTGCAACGGCGAGAAGCAAAAGAAGTGCGCGCAAAAGCCATTGAGCAACAGAAAAACGATACTTACGAACAATTCTTCAAAGCCGTTCAAGAAAACCGTGTCAATGAAATTCGTTCCCTTATCTCTAAAGGTGTTGATCCTGAGTTGACTGACCGCAATGGCGAAACCGCATTGATGGTCGCCGTGCGAGCGGCTAATCCGGATGTGATTGATGCGCTGATTGCCGGAGGCGCAAAGGTCAATAAACCCAGCGTGTATGGTGATACACCACTAATGATTGCCGCGCTGGCAGGGCATCGACGCATCGTCGAACAGCTGATAAAACACGGCGCCGAGGTCAACCGGAAAGGCTGGACGCCTATGCACTATGCCGCGACTGGTGGTAACGACGAGATCGTCGAAATTCTGTTTGACTATCTCGCTGATCTTGATGCTCGTGCACCCAACGGCACGACGCCTTTAATGATGGCAGCACGACAGAGTTATCCGTCGACCGTAAAGCTTCTAATCCGGCTTGGTGCAGACGTGAGTTTACGCAACGATGACGGCGCGTCGGCCGAGGACTGGGCAAATAAGGGCGATAACGAAGAAATTCGCAATACCTTGCGACAAGCAGTGAAGAAATAGGCGGTATCGGAAATAGTCACTGGGAGCGGAAATGCCAAGCAATGATGTAAACATTATTTTGGCTGCCCGTTTAATTTGACATAATATAAATTATACGAAGTTGTTTTGTAGCGCTTCCCGTCCGCCACTTATTCCTTTAGGAGCATTTCGATGATTAAAACGGAGATCATTACTGTGCGCATGCGTGAAATTGATCGATTGAAGACAATTCAGGCCGTTGTGGACGGCAATCTTCGCCCCAATTTGGCTGCCGAACGCTTGTGGGACTGACGGACCGACAAATCCGGCGATTGCTGCTAAGCGCCGATTCCCTTCGACAACAATAAAATTCTGGTTTCCATCTTCAGCATCTATAACCATTGGAGCGATATCTTCCGCAAGCGCAAGCTTAACCAGTTTTTTTCCCTGCTCGGCGATAATTGCGTCTCGGGCATTTTTCTGATTTGCTTGTTTCCCATGGCGGTAATTTTCCAAGTCCAGACGCAAATTTCCAACACTGAACACTGATTCCTTGTCTGATATACATTGCTTGCCCTTATACACTATGAAAGATATTTCACTTCCTATTACGAATAAACATCACTTCTCTTTCCCAGCTTTACTACCAGCACTAATAACGAATCATCGTAGATATTACAAACCACTCGGTATTCGCCGACCCGATAACGCCAGAATTCCCCAAGCGGACCGGAAAGGGCTTTCCCAAGTTTACGAGGATCGGGATTTGTAGCTACCCGCGTATCCATGTAGTCCAGAATCCGGCGCGTAACCTGTTTATCGAGCTGGCGAAGTTGCTTGCGCACGGAAGCAGCATACTCAATCGTCCAGATCAAGATCTTTTCTCACTTCCGTCGAAGAATAAGTTTTCTCGCGCCCACTACGCACTCGTTCTAGCGTATCTGCAGCAAGGTAATAATCCTCAATATCTTCAAGGCCCTGCTCGATAACCTCTCGCAGGTAAAACGACTTCGTACGACCGGTTTTTTGGGCCAGAAATCCGAGCCTTTCTTCTATGTCGGGAGCCAATCTTATTGATATTGTCATTATTCTCTTCTTTCGTAATACTTGTATTTCTTGTATTACACATATTCATAACGCGTTTGTCAAGTAATGAATCTATTTGGAGAAGTAATCAAAACCGGACGTTTCTATTTAGCTGGGATGCGGACATTTCTACTCAGTCTTGACATTTAAATAGCAGCTTCGTCGACTTCGCCGGTACGAATTCTGCGCACATGAAGCAGATCTAAAACAAAAATTTTGCCGTCACCGATCTTGCCTGTATTGGCAGCTTTTTCGATAGCTTCTATCGCTCTTTCCAATAACGCGTCAGGAATGGCTGCCTCAATTTTTACCTTGGGCAAGAAATCGACCGCATATTCCGCGCCGCGGTACAGTTCGGTATGCCCTTTTTGTCGCCCAAAACCTTTGGCTTCGGTCACAGTGATGCCCTGCACGCCTATGGCCGATAGTTCCTCGCGTACTTCGTCGAGTTTGAAGGGCTTAATAACTGCAATCAGATATTTCATAAAGCATTCCTTATCAAGACATTTGGCAGGATATTGCTAATTATATAGCATAGATAAATTTAAGGTAAAACGAAAAACGCCGCAGGTTTCTACCTTGCTTTTCTGTGTTGGATGGTAATTTGCTGCAAACCGCCGAGAAAACTCAAATAGAGCCGCACTCTCATCAAAAATACACCGAAACGATTACAATACGACGCTTAAAAATAAATATTCTTGCTTATTACCATGCGTCTTTCCCATTTTTATTTGAACACGCTTAAAGAAGCGCCGGCCGAAGCCGAAATCATCAGCCAGACGCTGATGTTGCGCGCCGGTATCATCAAGAAAGTTTCTTCCGGTATTTACAACTGGATGCCGCTTGGCTTACGTGTGCTGCGAAAAATCGAAAATATTGTTCGCGAAGAAATGAACCACTCGGGTGCAGTTGAATTATTGATGCCCAATGTGGTGCCTGCCGAGTTATGGCAGGAAACCGGACGCTGGGATAAATTTGGCCCACAGCTTTTGAAAATCAAAGACCGCCATGAGCGTGATTTTTTGTTCGGGCCAACACACGAAGAGGTCATTACCGACATCATCCGCAAAGATGTAAACAGTTATCGCCAATTGCCGGTGAATCTTTATCAGATACAAACCAAGTTTCGCGACGAAATTCGGCCGCGTTTCGGTGTGATGCGCGCGCGTGAATTTATCATGAAAGATGCTTATTCGTTCGATGTCGATAAAGATGGTTTACGCAAATCGTACCAATCGATGTACGACGCTTATGGCCGTATCTTCACTCGGCTCGGTTTAGCGTTTCGGGCGGTAGCCGCCGATAACGGCGCGATCGGTGGTTCGGCATCGCATGAGTTCCAGGTACTCGCCGATTCCGGCGAAGATGTCATTGCCTATTGTCCTGGCTCGGATTACGCTGCCAACCTTGAAAAAGCGGAAGCGTTGGCGCCGGGCACTCCGCGTGCCGCGCCTCAGGAAACCATGGAAAAAGTGCCTACGCCCGGCATGACTACTTGCGAAGCCGTTGCCGACCTGTTGAAAATGCCGCTGACGCGCACGGTGAAATGTCTCATGGTGGTTGCCGGTGAAGAAAGTAACGAGCAAATGTATATGCTGTTGATTCGTGGCGATCATTCCATGAATGAAGTGAAAGTCGGCAAGCTTGAAAATTTCGCTCGTTGGCGCTGGGCAACGGATGCCGAAATTGTCGCGACGATGGGCTGTGTACCGGGTTATTTGGGGCCAGTCAATCTGCCCAGGGAAATGCCGTTGATTGTGGATCGTTCGGTAATGATAATGAGCGATTTTGTCTGCGGCGCCAACGAAGAAGGTTTTCATTTACGCGGCGTTAATTTCGGGCGCGACGTGCGCGAACCACATGCCGTTGCCGATATCCGCAATGTACAAAAAGGCGACTCTTCACCGGATGGCAAAGGCACCCTTGATCTTTTACGCGGTATTGAGGTTGGCCACGTTTTCGCGCTGGGCAATGTGTACGCCAAAACCATGGGCGCTACTTTTCTCGATGCGCAAGGCGAAACGCAAACCATGGAAATGGGCTGCTATGGAATCGGCATTACACGCATTGCCGCCGCCGCCATTGAGCAACATCACGACGAGCGCGGCATTATCTGGCCGCAAGCGATGGCGCCGTTTACTGTCGCCATCGCGCCGATTGCTTACAACCGCAGCGATGCCGTGCGCGAAGCGGCAGACACACTTTATCAAAAGCTGCTTGATGCCGGTTTCGATGTATTGCTGGATGATCGCGGCGAACGTCCCGGCGCCATGTTTGCCGATCTTGAACTGATCGGCATTCCGCATCGCGTTACCATCGGTGAGCGCAATCTCAAGGAAGGATTGGTCGAATATCAGGGGCGGCGCGATGTCGCATCAACGGCAGTAACACTTGGCGATGCAGTTGTTTTTTTACAGAAAAAGCATGACGAAAGCGCAATCATTGCGCCATAATAAGTAGATCATGATAGCGCGTATTCTGTCTCGTATTGTTTCCGTTACGACATTCTCTTTGCTGTTGCTCGCGGCAACGGTAGCGTATGCCGGCGCACAGAAAGAAGAAGAGTTAACCGCATCGGTTGTGGCCGGTTTGCAGCGCTCGCTGTCGGACCGGCCGATCCCGGCTGATTACAGCACGCGCGCAGATGTCAAAACCTGGGTAGAAACAATTTCGCCCAAGCTGAAACGTCGCATTCCCGACGAGCGCGAGCGTTATGAGTTGCTGGCAGCCGTACATTACGAAGGTACGCGTGCGGGGCTGGATTTACAGTTGTTGCTCGGCGTCATTCATCACGAAAGTGGTTTCAAAAAATATGCGATTTCCGTTGCCGATGCCCGCGGTTATATGCAGGTGATGCCGTTCTGGATACGCTTGATCGGTACCGAAGAACACAATCTTTTCCATTTGCGCACCAATCTTCGTTACGGCTGTGTGATTCTTCGCCATTATCTCGATATCGAAAACGGTGATCTTTTCCGAGCTTTAGGGCGCTACAACGGCAGTTTGGGACGTGCCGAATATCCGAGCGCCGTTGCTGCCGCAATGAAACTTTATGAAGTACCCAAAAATATTGCGCTCGAAACAAAAATCGCTTCACAATAAACGTAGGTAAACGCCATATCTGCAGTTGAGTCTTCCGCTTATCGCGGGCGTTTTGCGCCCTCGCCCACTGGCCCGCTTCATTTCGGTTCATTGTTAGCGGCGTTGGCAAGTTATTGCGACGCCCGTCGTCATCAAGGCAAGTGGTTATTACGTATCGAAGATGTCGATGGCAGTCGCGCCGTCGGCGGTGCCGCAGAAAATATCATTAGCACGTTGCAACGTTACGGTTTTCGCTGGGACGAAGAAATTACCTACCAATCCAAACGCGGCGCATATTATCAAAGCGCATTAGCGCTGCTGCAGAAAGAGTGTCATCTCTACCCGTGCGCCTGCTCGCGGCAACATTTGCGCAATGCGCCATTAGGCGTTACCGGCGAGCCTATTTATCCCGGCTATTGCCGGATAAACCCGCCGGATGAAACCATGAGGCCTTTTGCCTGGCGTGTAATTGTGCCGAACAAAATATTGGTTTTTCAAGATGCGATACAAGGTCGACAAGTACAGAATCTCAAGCACGAATGCGGCGATTTCATCCTCAAGCGCCGCGATCATTTTTTTGCCTATCATCTTGCCGTGGTTGTTGACGATATTGACCAACGTATCACCCATGTTGTGCGCGGCACTGATATTATGCCGCTGACGGCTCGTCATCTTCATCTTTATGCGTTGTCCGGAAAAACACCGCCCGCATATGCGCACATTCCCATAGTGGTAAACCAGAACGGTCAAAAACTTTCCAAGCAAACGCGCGCGCCGGCATTACCCGAGCAGCCGCTTCCTGCGCTTCTTGCCGCTTGGCGTTTTCTTGAACAACCGTCACCGTTTATTCCTCCTAAAACCGTCGACGCTTTCTGGGAATGGGCGCATGCCAACTGGAATATTGCCCTCGTCCCCGGCTGTCATGCCAAACCTTTTTTTCCGGAAGCGCTACGCGTATAATCGCCGCTCTTTTGTTGATAGGAGCAGACTCTCATGACCACATTGGTAGTCGTTAGAAAAAATAATGAAACGGTTATCGCCGCCGACTCATTAACTACTTTCGGCGACACAAAGCTCTCCTCATTCTACGATCAAAGCCCGGAAAAAATACTGCACTATCAGAACAGCTATATTGCGATTTGCGGATCGGCGGCGCATCAGCTTGTTCTTGAGAGCCTGCTTGCACAGAATAATCTTGATCTGTCCAGTAAAGCCGCTATTTTTGAAAGTTTTCGTTCGTTGCATCCGCAACTCAAAGAACAGCATTTCTTAAATCCAAAAGAAGAAGACGATGATCCGTATGAGTCCAGTCAGATCACCGCGCTCATCGCCAACAAGCACGGCATCTTCGGTGTTTATTCTATGCGTGAGGTCTTTGAGTTTACCCGTTTTTGGGCGGCAGGCTCCGGTCGCGAATTTGCTTTGGGCGCGATGAACGCCATGTATCCGCATCTGGACAACGTGGAAACCATTGCCAAGATCGGTATCGACGCCGGTGCTACTTTCGATAAAAATACTGCGCTGCCCATGACGCTTTATAAAATCATTTCCTGATTTTCTTGATGACCGTTCAAAAAAAGACGCGCCATGAAAATATCGGTACTCATGTGCGCATCGACAAATGGCTTTGGGCAGCCCGTTTTTATAAGACGCGCACGCTCGCCGCTCATGCCATCGAAGCCGGGCAAGTACGCATAAATGAAGAGCGCATCAAGGCATCGCGCGTGCTGAAGGTCGGCGATGCGCTGATCATTCGCAAAGAAGGCTTAACTTGGGAAATCGTTGTGAAGGTGCTTGCCGAAAAGCGCGTTTCCGCACAACTGGCGGCGAACTTCTATGAAGAAAGCGATGCCAGTCGTTCAAAACGCGAGCAGATGATCGCCCAACATCATGATGCTATGGCACAACCGCGCTTTCCCGGTCGTCCGACCAAACGTGATCGACGGGCGTTGGAAGATTTTTTGAATGAAGCGTAGACCAAGAACCTATTTCCGAAAAAAAAGCCCGGTAATCACCGGGCTTTTTAATCATCAGACCGCAATCGCGCCAATCAACTTGCATTTGTTTCGCCAAGAACGCTTACGATAATAGTCGCTTCCGTATCGGTATGAAGCTGCAACGTGACCGGATGATCTCCGGTTTGCTTTAGCGGGCCATTCGGCAAACGCACCATTGATCGTTCCAGAGTAACCCCGTTTCCTTTCATCGCTTCCACAATATCAATGCCGGTCACCGAACCAAACAAACGCCCGTCCACACTGGCGCGTTGTACGATTTGTACCGTCATGCCCTCCAGTTTCTCGGCCATTTCCTTGGCGTGTTCGAATTTGCCCGCCGCAATTTTTTCGAGCTCGGCACGCTGTTCTTCAAGCAATTTGATATTTTCCGGCGTTGCGCGTCTGGCTTTTCCTTGCGGGATAAGATAATTACGCGCGTAACCATCCTTGACTTTCACCACATCGCCGAGCGCACCGACGTTGGCAATTTTCTCTAAAAGAATTACTTGCATGATTGCCTCCTCTTAGTGACGGTCGGTATACGGCAACAGTGCCAGAAACTGCGCACGCTTGATTGCTACCGATAATTGGCGCTGATAACGCGCTTTTGTACCGGTAATACGTGCCGGCATGATTTTGCCGTTTTCCTGAAGAAATTCCTTCAGAACGTCAATATCTTTATAATCGATTTGCTTGACGCCCTCCGCCGTAAAACGGCAGAACTTTTTGCGCTTGAACAGCGAATTGCCGCGATCGCGGCGCTTTTCGGTATCCTTACCTTTTCTTCCCATCATGCGGGCCATATTCAAATTCCTTTAATCGTTTCTATAAACTATATGGTTCGTTAAGAAGCTCAAAATCCGTTATGTGCAGCGCGAGTGTGATGCCGGTGCGCCAGCGACGAGTCATGAATCCGGAAATTCTCAGCATCTGCCGCTCTTTTATTTCGGAAACCCTTTTCGCCGTCTCGCCAAAGGCAATGGCAAAAAGTTCAAATGTCGCCTGTCGCTCACTCCCGCATTCCACCTGTTGCGAACGATGCGTTAACGTCAACTCCTGAACGGGAACCCCTGCCGGGGTATAACGCAACGCCGCTTTTTCCGTGATCACCGCATCGATTAAAAACCGGTTCGTTTTCATCCATGCCACACTACGGTTAATGCCAATTAACTAACGGCGCCCTCGACAGCTTCTGCCGGAGCATCCACTTTTTCGGCAAAAGTCTCTTCGTTGCCCGATCTCTTGTCCTCTTTATCGACCAGCGACTTTGCTTTGTCTTCGCGCATCATCACTGAAGGTGTGGTTACCGCTTCTTCCATGGAAACAGTCAAATGACGCAGCACGGCATCGTTGAATTTGAACGCATGTTCCAATTCGGCAAGGGTTTCGTTGTCGCACTCAATATTCATTAACGCATAGTGCGCTTTATGCAATTTTTGAATCGGATAAGCCAGTTGGCGACGCCCCCAGTCTTCCATTCGATGAATACGACCTTTACGCGCTTCTACTATACCGCGGTAACGATCAATCATCGCCGGAACCTGTTCGCTCTGGTCAGGATGGACGATAAATACAATTTCGTAATGACGCATGCAGTTTTTCTCCTTTCGGTCTTAAAAAACAGCGAACGCCCGACATTGGGCGCTCCGCCGTTGCGGCCTCCCCGTCTGCAAGCGGATGAGGCAAGGCAATTTATAAATTATAGCATATTAGACCGTGCCGGATAGCAGGAATAATCGCAAGTATGAGCTGATCAGGCAAGAATCCGCTCCACCAAGTACCGACAACCGATGATGCCTAGACCTGAGACACCTTTCGCTATTCACCGTAATGGCGCCGTTCGCGCAATGCCTGTGCCAACGTGCCGCCATCGACATATTCCAGCTCGCCTCCAGCCGGGACGCCGCGCGCAAGCCGGCTGATTTTGAGTCCGCGCTGCCCCAAAATCTCACTGATCGCGTGTGCCGTTGCTTCGCCTTCATGGGTAAAATTGGTCGCCAGGATAATCTCGCGTACTTTATCGTCATCGACGCGTTTCATTAGCCTGTCCAGATGAATTTCGCGCGGGCCGATACCGTCAAGCGGCGAAATACGCCCCATCAACACGAAATACAGCCCCTTATATGTATGCGTTTGCTCAATCATGAGTTGGTCGGCCGGTGTTTCAACAACGCACAACAGCTGCGGATCGCGCTTTTCCGACGCGCACAGTGGGCACAATTCAGTTTCAGAAAAAGTATTGCAACGCACACAATGGCAAATATGGGCAAGCGCACTGCCTAGTGCCTGAGCCAGCCGCGCCGCGCCCGGGCGGTCATACTGCAATAAATGCATGGCCATCCGTTGCGCTGCTTTTGGACCAACACCGGGTAAACAGCGCAGCGCTTGTGTCAGCTCTTCGATAGACGATAATGTCACGTGATTTAAAAGCAAGTTAAAAGAATCTTTTCACCGCAAGCCAAAAATACAATAGTTTTTCAGGGAATCAAATCAAAAAGGCAATTTAAACCCCGGCGGCAACCCTGCTGCCATTGGCGCCATTTTTTCTTTTGATGCTTCTTCCACTCTGCGCAGCGCATCGTTGAATGCGGCTGCGATTAAGTCTTCCAGCATATCGCGATCATCTCCGAGCAGTGACGGATCAATCACAACACGGCGCACTTCATGGCGCCCGGTCATTGTGATTTTTACCATCCCTGCACCCGATTGCCCTTCAACTTCCATTTGCGCCAGTTCCTCCTGAGCACGTTGCATGTCTTCTTGCATTTTCTGCGCTTGCTTCATTAAACCGGCTAATTGCCCTTTCATCATTATTGTTTCCTTTCAATGACTTGAAAAATTATTTTAATGTAGAATGTCTATAAAAATTAAAATTATTTATATTTTATCAAAGTGTTATGATTCGATTTTAATTATTTAAATTAATATAAGTTTCTCTCTAATTCCTCTCTCTAATATGGTATAACTGGCTCTAGGGTCAGTTTTTTTTATGTC
>QMCD01000642.1_pt1 | contig 23987 bp, 20 predicted proteins | sample 1821841 | NCBI WGS metagenome assembly QMCD01 (sample SAMN01991225, study PRJNA193472) | Termite gut metagenome, whole genome shotgun sequencing project. | isolation source: worker | host: Macrotermes natalensis | reverse complement strand
AAGCAAGACGGACAGTCTAAAATCGCAAGAACAGATGCGAACACAGACAAATATCTGCTTTCTTTCGGGCAAATCGTTGGTATGGATGAAACTGCCATTTATACGCTGGTTGAGGCGGAAGATGTGAAACGAATGTGGGACGGAAAGGATAAATACAACGATTACGAGGCAAAATATCCCGAACAGATAAAACGCTTGCGGGAAAAATTCAATCACATAGACGAGAATGGCAATCCGTTTCTATTGATATACTCTATTCATTAACCGACTCAAATTAAAAAATTACAACATAAAAAATTACAACGTATGAAAAAAAACCAAATTTCCCTAATCCTCGCAACGTTTGCATTTGCTATAGCTTTCACATCGTGTAAAAAAGACGTTGAGTCGGTAAAACTAAACCAAACTACAGCGGAACTTACCGTGGGACAAAGCATCCAACTATCCGCCACAGTGGAACCCGGTAAGGCAAAGGATAAAAACGTAACATGGTCGAGCGACAAGCCCTACATTGTTTCTGTGGACGAAAACGGCAGCATTACCGCTCACAGGGGAGGATCCGCAACCATCACTGCTACCAGCAACAGTGGTGCGAAAACCGCATCCTGCGCAGTAAGCGTGGACTTGATCGTTGAGAGCAAGTTCAGAACCGACAGCATCTGGAAGGTTGAAAGAATAGACAGTGCTAACAATATCCAACAAACATGGTCGGATGTGGTTATTGCGAAGGGGTGCCAAAAGGACACTTTCCTTGGTGAATTTGGTAAAGACGGTTTTGTTACAAACGAAGATATTTATTTGGCTGATTGTCGGAAACATCCCAATGGCAGTGGCGATATGTTTTCGTTTGAGGCGGTGAAATTATACAAAGACAAGATTTGTCCCGAAGGTTGGCGTGTTCCTACACGTGAGGATTTCACGAATCTTGACAAAGCTCTTGGAGGCAACGGAGCAAGGAGTGAGGGGGACAGCATTTTGATAAGCAAATATTTTGATACTTGGGGAGCCGAACAGTATTATTGTTTGAATGATGGATATATGGGTTATTCTTTGTCTAAATATTGGTCACAGACCGAATTTGGAGAAAGTCATGGTCGCTCCCTTGACATTTTACCTGTAGATCAATTAAATATTCAGCCCGTGCAAAAAAAACACGTAGATCCTGCCTATAATTCTTATAAATCTGTCGGCTATCCTGTTCGTTGTGTTAAGTAGTTCGTTTTTTTTGCAGAGGTGTGGAACGATGTGCCTCTACAAAAAAATAACAAAAAAATGAAATGTTACCACATTTCATTTTTTTGTTTAACTGTTGAATTGTTTAATCGTTTAACGGTTTTTAGCATAAAAAATGAAAATAATTATCCATTATCAATTGTTAATTGTCATTTTTTTTTCGTATCTTTGCAAACTTCTGCAACAAAAAAATTAAACAACTAAACAATTAAACAACGATCATGAAAAATTTCATCTTCATCTTCAGTCTCGCAACGCTATTTTTTAGTTGCGGAAATTCAACAGGAATGATTGAAACACCTGTTCCTTCACGTCCTTCCGGACAAACCGACGTTATTCAACTGACTGCCGACCCGATGCCTGTTGTGCGTGTAGCCTTTATTGGCTTGGGCATGCGCGGACCGGGCGCTGTGAAACGGATGACCCATATCGAGGGTGTCGAAATCGTTGCATTGTGCGACATCGAAAAAGACCGTGTTGAAAAAACCAACGAAATGCTTGTGGAACGCGGATTCCCGAAAGCACAAGAGTTTTACGGCGACGCAGAAGTTTGGAGAGAAGTAACTGCTCTCCCGAATGTGGACTTGATTTACATCGCCACAGATTGGAAAACTCACGCCACGATGGGCATTCAAGCGATGAACGACGGAAAACACGTGGCTATCGAAGTGCCGGCAGCAATGAGTATGGAAGAAATTTGGGATCTGATCAACACTTCCGAAAAAACTCGCAAACACTGCATTCAACTCGAAAACTGCGTGTATGATTTCTTTGAATTGACCACGCTGAATATGGCTCAACAAGGCGTTTTCGGAGATATTATTCACGGAGAAGGCGCATATATTCACGGCTTGCAACCCTATTGGGAAGAATACTACAACAATTGGCGTATGGATTTCAACCGTGCGCATCGTGGAGATGTATATCCTACGCACGGCTTAGGTCCAGTATGTATGGCGATGAATATGCACCGTGGAGATAAGATGAATTATTTGGTTTCCGTGGACACTCGTCCTATCGGGAATCCCGCGCATATCAAGGAAACCACAGGCGAAGATGTGAAAGATTTCCGCAATGGAGATCATACCAGCACGCTCATCTCAACGGAAAAAGGAAAGTCGATTCTGATTGAACATAACGTTACTTCTCCTCGTCCATATAGTCGAATGTATCAACTAACCGGTACGAAAGGCTTTGCGAACAAATATCCTGTTCAAGGATTGGCTCTTGCAGGCGATGAAATTGGATCGGATATTGCTCCGAACCACGAAGATTTGAACGCACATTCATTCGTTTCAGACACCATCCGCAAGCAATTGATGGAAAAATACAAACATCCTATCGCCATAGATATTGAAGAAAAAGCCAAACAAGTAGGAGGTCATGGAGGAATGGATTTCATTATGGATTACCGTTTGATTTATTGCTTGCAAAAAGGTCTTCCTTTGGATATGGATGTGTATGATTTGGCGGAATGGTGCTGCTTGATTCCGCTCACGGAAAAATCGTTGGACAATGGTTCTCGACCTGTTGAAATCCCTGATTTCACAAGAGGTTCGTGGAATAAATTAGATAAAGTAACTTTTGCAAAATAGGATTATGGAACGAACACAAGCGTCCTTGATGGACATTTTGAATCATTTTCAAATCGAAGGAACAATGACCATTGCCGAGCCTTTTGGCAATGGTCATATCAACGATACGTATTTGGCTAAAAACGCTCAAGGCGAAGCTAAATACATTCTTCAACACATCAATCATCATATCTTTAAAGATGTGGATTTGCTGCAAAATAACATTGATGTTGTAACATCACATATTCGCAAAAAACTTATCGCTGCAGGCGAATCGGACGTTGACAGAAAAGTGTTGTGTTTTCTTCCTGCGAAAAATGGCAAGTTTTATCATTTCGATGGAACGGATTATTGGCGTGTTTGCCCGTATATTCAAGGCAGTCGCACGTATGAAGAGATAACACCTGAATTTTCATACGAGGCGGGAAAAGCGTTTGGTCGTTTTCAAGGGATGCTTGCGGATATTCCGGAAGGCACATTGGGAGAAACGATTCCCAATTTTCACAATATGGCGTTTCGTTTGGAGCAATTCAACGATGCTCTGAAAGCCAACACAGCAGGACGTTTGAGCGAGGTTCAAGATTTGGTAAACGAGTTGTTGAAACGTTCCGAAACCTATCTCGTTCAAGAACGTTTGTATCGTGAAGGGAAGTTGAAGAAACGCATCAATCACTGCGATACGAAAGTGAATAATATCTTGTTTGATGAAAAAGGCAATGTGCTTTGTGTGATTGATTTGGATACGGTTATGCCCGGATTTGTATTGTCCGACATTGGCGATTTCATCCGAACAGCGTGCAATACAGGTGCGGAAGACGATGCGGATTTAGACCGCATTCAAGTGAATATGGATATTTTCAAAGCCTACACACGAGGCTATTTGGAAACAGCAAAAGATTTTCTTTCGCCTTTGGAAATGGAACTTCTTCCATACGGAGGACGTTTGATGACCTATATGCAAACCGTTCGTTTCTTGACCGACTATCTGAACGGCGATACCTATTACAAAATTCATTCACCGAAACACAATCTGCAACGGAGTTTGGCGCAGTTCAAATTCTTGTGCGAACTCGAAGCGAAAGCAGAAGAAATGACGATTAACTAATGCGCTACGCACGGTAAACGGTAAACGGTGAAAGGTAAACGGTGCTTCGCCTAATTGTGAAGTACGCACGTAAAAATTGGGCAAAGCACCTTTAACTTTCCAACTTTCCAACTTTTCAACTTTCTAACTTTTCAACTTTCCAACTTTCCAACTTTTTTAATTTTTATGGAGAACCACTTCAAAGAACTAAACATAGCAATCACCGTGTCCGACAAGGAAGGGCGCGTTATTGAGATGAATGACAAATCCATTGCCACATTTGAAAAACAAGGTGGTGCTAAACTTATAGGAACACATTTGTTTGAACATCATCCTCCACACGCTGTGGAAACCATCAAACGCTTGTATGAAACTCACGAAACGAACGCCTACACCATCGAAAAAGCCGGACAAAAGAAATTGATTTATCAAACTCCGTGGTTTGAAAATGGCGAGTTTATGGGCTATGTGGAATTCTCGTTGGTATTGCCGGAAGGTATGCCGCATAAAGTGAGATAAGCACGCTTTGCGTGCGGGTAAAAAGGCAAAAGGGTTAAGAGGCAAAAGGGTAAATGGAGCATTGTTGATTATAATGTTATAAATTTTGAAGTTTATATGGCAAAACAAAAAACAGTATTTTTCTGTAAGAATTGTGGAGTGCAATCTCCCAAATGGATTGGTAAATGCCCCTCGTGTGGGGAATGGAACACCTATATCGAAGAGATTGTTCAGCGTGAGGAGAAGTCTGCGTGGAAGAAAACGTCGGGGTTTACAAAAGTGGCGAAACCACAGCTTGTTGCGGAGATTAGTTCCGATCAGCAAGCACGTATCAACACCTATAACGGAGAATTGAATCGTGTGTTGGGAGGTGGATTGGTTCCGGGTTCATTGGTTTTGGTGGGAGGAGAACCGGGTATTGGGAAATCTACACTGATGTTGCAAGTCGCATTGCAGATGAAGAATCAAAAAGTTTTGTATGTTAGCGGTGAAGAGAGTGAGCAACAACTCAAAATGCGTGCCGACCGTTTGGGCTTGACCAATGCGCCGTGCTATATTCTGAACGAAACTTCAACGTCCAATATCTTTCAGCAAATCGTTGAATTGTCGCCGAGTTTAGTGGTTATTGATTCCATTCAAACCTTGCATACCGAGTCTGTTGAATCATCGGCAGGAAGTATTTCGCAAATCAAGGAATGCGCCGGAGAGCTACAGAAATACGCCAAACAAACGAATGTTCCGGTTTTCATCATCGGTCATATCACGAAAGACGGCAGTATTGCCGGACCGAAAATCTTGGAACACATGGTGGACACAGTGTTACAGTTCGAGGGAGAGCGCAATCACGGCTATCGTATTCTGCGTTCGATAAAAAACCGTTTTGGCTCCACGTCGGAGTTGGGTATCTTTGAGATGCAAACTTCGGGATTGCGTGAAGTTCCAAACCCTTCGGAGATTTTGCTTTCTCAACGTGATGAGCAGTTCAGTGGAACGGCGATTGCTGCAACGATAGAGGGTGCACGTCCGATGTTGATAGAGATTCAAGCCCTGGTGAGTTCTGCTGCGTATGGAACACCGCAACGTTCCGCAACAGGTTTCGACTTGCGGCGTTTGAATATGTTGCTTGCCGTACTCGAAAAACGCTGTGGTTTCAAGCTTTCTGCAAAGGATGTGTTTTTGAATATCGCAGGCGGTATTCGTGTGGACGACCCTGCGATAGATTTGGCGGTGGTTACATCCATTCTATCCTCAAACAGCGATGTTGCGATTTCTCCGAGAGATTGTTTTGCTGCGGAAGTCGGCTTGACAGGTGAAATACGCCCTGTAACCCGCATTGAACAACGTTTGGCGGAAGCGGAAAAACTCGGATTTGAAAGAATGTTTATTTCCAAATACAACACCAAAGGTTTAGAAAAAGGCAATTCTAAAATCAAAATCGTTCCCATTTCAGGAATGTATGAAGTTTTTTCGGAGTTGTTTGGATAAGATTTATCTTCCCAACCCCTTTTTCAAAAACGCTACAAACTCCTCTTTGCCTACATAGCCAACGCCTTTGTCGGTTAATGGGTTTCCTTCTCCATCCAAAAGCACATAGTAGGGGAGTTGATTGGTCTTGAAACGGTCGATTTCAAAATCGAGGTTACGCTTACCAACGGTTTTCTTCACTTTTCCGTCCACGTTTGAAGTAACCCACTCGCTTTCGGGAAGTTCGGTTTTCTCATCGGTATAGAGTGCAATAATCAGATACTCATTCAGTAAGGAAAGAACTTCCGGATCGCTCCACACATCGGCTTCCATTTTCTTACAATTGGAACAAGTGTGTCCTTTGAAGTCCAAAAATACCGGTTTTCCTTGCTGTTTCGCACAAGCAAGACCTTCTTCATAATCGAAATAGCCTTGCAATCCGTGTGGCAAGTGCAATTTGTCGCTCAATTTCGGTGTTCCGCAGAGTTTGGAAACATCCGCTGTTCCTGCGTTTCCTCCCACTTGAACGGTGGCTTTGCTCAAATCAAACTGTTGTGCCGACATGGGTGGCGTGAGGCTCGAAAGCATATTCAAAGGTGCTCCGAATAAGCCCGGAATCATATAGACCACAAAGGAAAACGTAATCACTACAAGGAATAGGCGGAATACGCCTACGTGTTGAATGTCGCTGTCGTGTGAGAATTTGATTTTGCCCAACAGGTAGAATCCCATCAACGTAAAGATAACAATCCATATTCCGAGATACACCTCGCGCGTGAACAAGTTTAATCCGTAAGCCGTGTCGATTGCCAACAAGAATTTCATCGAGAATGCCAATAAAATAAAGGCAAACACAACTTTCACGGAGTTAAGCCATCCGCCCGATTTCGGCATTTTTTTCATCAATGCGGGCGACATTGCCAGCACCATAAAAGGCAGTCCAAGTCCAAATCCGAACGCAAACATACCCAAAATAGGTTTCAATACTGATGTTCCCATTGCAGCCTCAACCAACAAGGTTGCGACAAACGGACCTGTGCAAGAGAATGAAACCAACGTCAATACGGCTGCCATAAAGAATGCGGCAACCAATCCGCCTTTGTCGGCTTGTGCATCCAGCTTGTTGGAAAGCCCTGTGGGGAGCGTGATTTCAAACAATCCGAAGAACGAGCAAGCGAAAATCACAAATAAAGCGAAAAAGATGAGGTTCGCAATCCAATGCGTACTCAAAACATTCGCAAAATCGGCACTTTTCGTCAAAGCAACAATCACACCTAAAAGACTGTAAATCACAGCTACGGAAAGTCCGAAAATCAAACCTTTCAACATCCCTTCCGAACGTTTCGCACTACCACTCATGAAGAACGATACATTCATCGGAATCATCGGAAACACGCATGGAGTGAGCACTGCAGCCAATCCTGTTCCCAATGCCAAAAGAATAAACCACCAGATATTTTCCGACGTAGTTTCTTCGGAAGTTGCTACTATGTCAATAGTTTCAGATGTTTCAACGGCTGTGGAAACAGGTTCTTCCGGAGCAACAGCGGTATCTTCAAGCGTAGTTTCGCTTGTTACGGCTTGTTCATTAGTAGCAACAGGTTCAGTGGTTTGTGCAACAGCTTGCGGAACACCCTTCACAGAAAATTTGAAATCGATGTCGCTATATGGTTGACACATAGTGCCTTGACAAACCATATAATCAATCGTTCCTTCAATAGAGAAATCCTTATCACTCAATACTTCAATAACTTGAATGAATTTTGCATTTCCGGTATGAACGCTGATGTCCATTTCGAACGCCTCGTCATACTTCACTTTTGGAGCAGGTTCTTCCTTTACCTTACCGATTTTTTTGAAAGCTTTGGAATCGGGATAGAAAAATTCGGTCGGTAGCGGACCGTTCTCCGGAATTTCGGTTGCATACAACTGATAACCGGACTCGATGGTTGCAGAAAAAACCAATTCGGCTTTGTTGCCTTCGAGAGGATTCACGGAATAGCTCCATTTCACAGGGTTTGCGTTCAATACAAACGCAGAAAAAAGAGATACAAGAATCAGAATTTTTTTCATAATATTTGACTATTTTTTAATTTCAGAACTACAAAGATACAAAAAAATGTTGAATTTTGGAATAAAAATTTGATGTTCTCAAATTTTTTTTGTATCTTTGCAGGCTTAAATCTAATAAAATCATTTATAGCTATGCAAAATAAAGGAGCAATCAAGTTTTTCGCGTACGTTTTCGCATTGATTTGTGCGTATCAATTATCGTTTACGCTTGTAACACAACGTGTTGAAAAGAAAGCTAAAACGTATTCAACGTCTGCGGCAGTGAGAGCCGAAGCCCAAGCACTCGCGGGTGGCGATGAGGCAAGAGAACAATTTATCTACGATTCGTTGGTAGCTGTTCGTCATCAGTACTATTTGGATTCCGTATCCAATTCGACCGTGTATAATCTCGGTGTTCGGAAGTATTCTTACAAGGAGTGCAAAGAGCGCGAAATCAATCTCGGTCTTGACCTTAGAGGTGGTATGAACGTGATGATGGAAGTGTCTATTTCCGACGTTGTGAGGGCTTTGGGTAGTTTCAGCGAAGATCCGATGTTCAATGATGTGATGACGAAATCTGTCGAGCGGAATAAAAATACGCCCAACAGCGATTTCGTGAGCATTTTCGCCGAAGTTTGGAATGAAACCGACCCCAATGCGCAAATGGCTGCCATTTTCAGTTGGGAAATCAAGTCGGTGAATGCCAACTCGACCAACGAACAGGTGATTGCTGCTATCCGTGAAGAAACAAGCGGTGCGTTCGACAGAACGTTCCAAATTCTTCGTCAACGTATTGATAAATTCGGTGTGGCTCAACCTAATATCCAAAAACTTGAACGTACACAACGTATTCTTATCGAACTTCCGGGTGTGAAAGAACCCGAACGTGTGCGCAAACTCTTGCAAGGAACTGCACAGCTCGAATTTTGGGAAACCATCGACTTTGCTGAGATTTTTGAGTCTATGGCTGCTGCGAACGATTATCTCGCATCTACAACAGCATTGACATCAACCCTCGACAGCCTCGCAGGAACAACGGCTACCGCAACGGAAACCGAAGAAACAGATACTTTGGATGCTATCTCGAAAGCCATCAGTGGAGATTCTTCTGCTGTCGCAGATCAAAGCCTTGATCAAGAAGAATGGAAAAGACAAAATCCGCTGTTTTCTGTGCTTTATCCCTCTCTGGGCGAAGGCGACCAAAACCGCACCGGTCCTGTGGTTGGATATGCTTTGTCGAAAGATATTCCTACCGTGAATCTCCTTTTGGAAAAAGCCATTGCAGCAAACAAATTGCCTCGCAATGCGAAGTTCGTTTGGGCTGCAAAATCCATCGATCCGCAAGCCGATTTATTCCCGCTTATCGCTTTGAAAGTGAGCACTCGTGATGGTCGCGCTCCGCTTACAGGCGAAGTGATTACAGACGCTCGTCAGGACTACGGTCGTGATGGCGGTGTGGAAGTTACAATGAGTATGAATTCCGAAGGCGCGAAAACGTGGAGAAACCTCACCGGCGCGAATATCGGACATTCTATCGCAGTGGTTTTGGATAACTACGCCTATTCATGGCCCAACGTGAACGATGAAATTTCGGGAGGTATCTCGCAAATTTCGGGTGGTTTCACGGTTGAAGAGGGTAAAGACTTGGCGAATATCTTGAAAGCCGGTAAACTCCCTGCTCCTGCGCAAATCGTGCAAGAAGCGGTTGTTGGACCTTCTCTCGGACAACAAGCCATCAATGCAGGTTTAATGTCGTTCCTCGTTGCCTTTATTATGGTACTTGTTTATATGTTGTTCTTCTACAACAAAGCGGGTATCGTGGCAAACATCGCACTTTTGACCAATACGTTCTTCTTGATGGGTGTGCTCGCATCTTTGGGAGCTGTGCTAACCCTTCCGGGTATTGCGGGTATTGTGCTAACCTTCGGTATGGCGGTCGATGCGAACGTGATTATCTACGAACGGATCAAGGAAGAACTCCGATCCGGAAAGGGCGTGCGACTTGCGATAGCCGATGGCTACAAAGCCTCCTATTCTGCGATTATCGACGGTAACGTAACCACATTGATTACGGCATTCGTACTGTATATTTTCGGAACAGGTCCTATTCAAGGTTTCGCAACAACGTTGATTATCGGTATCTTGACTTCTTTGTTTACCGCAATTTTCATCACACGTTTGGTGATTACTTGGATGCTCGACAAAAATATGAATGTTACGTTCGACAACCGTGTTGTTCGCGGATTCTTGCAAAACACGAAGTTCGACATCCTCAGCAAACGCCGTATCTCCTACATTCTTGCTACGGCATTGATTGTTCTTTCGGTAGGCTCTTTGGCTACACGCGGATTGAGTTTGGGTATTGACTTCAAGGGAGGACGCACGTATGTGGTTCGTTTCGATCAAAACGTGAACACGCAAGAAGTTCGTGCAGCACTGACTGCCGAGTTCAACGATGCTCCCGAAGTGAAGACTTTCGGACCTGCAAATCAAGTGAAAATCGCCACAAAATATATGGTGAACGAAACCGGATCGGAAATTGACGACCAAATCGAATCCAAACTCTATAACGGTGTGAAAGAGTTCTACGAAACTCCGATTTCCGAAGATGAGTTCAAAACAGAGAAAGAGGGTAAGATTTTGGGTAAACTCAGTTCCGAAATGGTTGGACCGAGTATGGCTACAGACATTACCCGTTCGGCGGTGATTGCCGTGATAATTGCTCTGTTTGCGATGTTCGGCTATATTGCTATTCGATTTAAGAAATGGCAATTTGGTTTGGGTGCCGCATTATCGTTGCTGTTTGGTGCGGTGATGATGTTGGGAGTGTTCTCGCTGTTCTACGGAATTATGCCGTTCTCTATGGAGATCGACCAATCCTTTATTGCAGCCGTCCTCACAGTGATTGGATATGCCATCAACGATACGGTGATTATCTTCGACCGTATTCGTGAAAATATGACTCTTTTCCCGAAACACTCGTTGCGAGAGCAAATGAATAATGCGTTCAACAGCACGCTTGCGAGAACGTTCAACACCTCAATGAGTACGCTCGTGGTATTGGTAATCATCTTTATTTTCGGTGGAGAAGTGATTCGCGGATTCACGTTTGCCTTGTTGCTCGGTATTATCGTGGGTGCACTTTCAACCTACTTCATCTCTTCGCCAATTGCGTTCGACACGATTGAACGTTTAACTAAAAAGAAGAAAGCGAAGAAATAGGAATCCGGTTTGCGATTGGGCGAGGCAAACTTCGCCCATACAACCACTAAAAAATGAAATGCGCGAGCATTTCATTTTTTTTTCGTATCTTTGTAAAAAATATATTTCAACGAATGACCATCTCCGACATCCAAACTCTTTTGAACGCTACGGTGCTGTGTGGCGAGGACAAGGTTTCGCAAACGATAGACCATGCGTTTGCATCCGACCTGATGAGCGACGTGCTGACCCTGAAATCCTCGCAGGTTATGCTGGTTACAGGACTTTGTAACATCCAAACCATCCGAACGATGGAAATGGCTGACCTCAACACCGTAATCTTCGTGCGCGGGAAAAAAGCCACCGAAGACATGATCGACATCGCGAAGGAGAACGATATGATCGTGCTACAAACCGATTTCTCTATGTTCCGAACCGCCGGTCTTCTCTGGGAAGCCGGACTAAAACCTGTGTTTTGATCATGATGAAATTTGAATATCAAGTTCAACCGGGCGACTTTACCAATGCGGGTTTCGCATCGTCGCAAGTGAAAAAAACGCTGAAACAACTGAACGTTGATCCGGCAATCATCAAACGTGTGGTGGTTGCACTCTACGAGGCAGAAGTGAACATCGTTGCACACGCCTACAAAGGAACGATTTTCGTGGAAATAGACAACGAAAAAATTGCGATTAAACTCGTGGACGAAGGTCCGGGCATACCCGACATCGACCTTGCAATGACAGCAGGCTATTCCACAGCATCGCCGAAAGTGCGGGAAATGGGATTTGGCGCAGGAATGGGACTGCCAAACATTAAAAACAATGCAGATTATCTAAACGTGAAAAGTCAGGTGGGAGTGGGAACAGAAGTGGAAATATCTGTGAATTTCTAAACTAAAACTATGGCAAAATCTTTTTTTCATCACGCTTTGAAAGTCAATGAGGACGTTTGCGAGGGCTGTATGCACTGCATGAAAAAATGTCCTACAGAGGCTATTCGTATGCGTGAAGGGAAAGCCAAGATATTGTCGAATCGCTGCATCGATTGTGGCGAATGTTTTGAAGTGTGCCCGCATAGTGCGATATTTATTGACCACGACGATTTGAACACGATTTTTGATTATGAATATCGTATTGCTCTCGTTCCGTCGGTATTGACCAATCAATTCAAGGACGATATCCCCACTTCGTTGATACATCAAGTGATTAAGGAATTGGGATTTACACATATCTTCGAGATTGAACAAATGGCGGACTTTTTGATGAAAGAACAACATGAGTATGCGCTCAAACATTCGGACATCAAACCGCTGATTTCCTCGTTCTGTCCTGCGATTGTACGATTGATACAGGTCAAATTCCCTGCGTTGACTGAGAACTTAATGTTGCTGAAACAGCCTGTGGATCTTGCAGCAATGTATTGGAAACAAAAACTGAAAGAACAAGGAATTTCGGAAGAGAAAATAGGCTTGTTCTATATCACGCCCTGTGCTGCGAAGATTGCCGCATTGAAGACTCCCGTAGGCGAAGATCGTTCGGAGATTAGTGGTGTTATCAATATGGATTTGATTTATAATCGGGTGTCGAGAAAAATCAAGGAGGAACATCGCAAAGAGTCCGGAAACGAAGAGCAGTCGAGGCTTTCGGCGCGGGCATCGGTTTGGAGCACGACCGAAGGAGAGAAGAAAAATATGCTTGGACGTGCCTTGGCGATAGATGGTATTCACCACGTGAGCGAGTTTTTGGAGAAAGTAGAAAACGATGAGTTGCCCGATGTGGATTACTTGGAATTGCGTGCCTGCGATCAAAGTTGTGCAGGTGGTATTCTCCTTACAGGGAACCGTTTTCTGACGGTAGAGCGGATGAAAAACCGTGCGGAGAGAATCCGCTTGACGGAAACACCCGACAGCTGTTTTCAGATTGAAGATGACATTGCAAAATATCTGCGAGAAAATATGAGTGTGCAAAAAGTTTTGCCACGTTCGATGATGGTTTTAGATGAAGATCGCAGCATTGCGATGAAGAAGATGGCACTGATACACGATTTGATGAAACACTTGCCCGGCGTGGATTGCGGAGCTTGTGGAGCACCCTCGTGTCAAGCCCTTGCCGAGGATATTGCCAAAGTAGAAGCAACGCTTACCAACTGCATCTTCCTGCAAGCCACTATGGAAAAACGTGGAAGTATGACCGCAGAAGAGCGCGTGGAAACGTTTCGCAAAATTTGGGGAAACAAATAACCTCGTCCAACAACAAAAAATAACCTACAAAAACAACAAAAAATGATTGTCAGAGAGCTTCAAGAAAAATTAAACCTTACGCTTTTTTCAGGAGAAAGCGGACTAAACAGAACCATTGATGGGGGCTATGTTTCCGACCTGCTCAGTGATGTTATGGGACACGCCGAAATGGGCAACGTATGGGTTACTTTGCAAACGCACAAAAACATTATGGCGATAGCTTCGCTCAAAGAACTTGCTGCGATTATCCTCGTGAAAGGATTGACTCCCGAAGAAGATTGCCTCAAACAGAGCAACGAAGAAGGAATCCCAATCCTTGGAACAACCGAACAAACGTTTGAAATCACGGGGAAATTATACGCTGAACTAATGGTTAATGGTTAATGGTAAACGGTTAATGGTGCTTCGCCTTATTTCTACGTGCGCACGTTACATTAGGCGCAACACCTCGCACCTCGCACCCGGCAACCTCGCACCTTTTACCAATGCGTAAATCGTTGTTATGTTGTATAAAGCAGACCTCCACATCCACACCATCCTCTCTCCCTGCGGAGATTTGAGCATGAGTCCGCGAAACATCGTGGAAACGGCTCTTTCGAGAGGTTTGCAGATTATTGGCATTGCTGATCACAACTCCACACGACAAGCACCGTTGGTAAAAAAAATCGGAGAAGAAATGGGACTCTTTGTGTTGTGTGGATGCGAAATCACGAGTAAGGAAGAAGCACACTGTCTTGCATTTTTCGAGAATGATGCGACGTTGAACGAATTTCAAAAATTTTTAGATGCACATTTACCGGATATACCCAATGATACGGACAAGTTCGGTTATCAAGTGGTGGTAGATGAAAACGAAGAAATCGTATATGAAGAACCTCGTCTTCTGCTTTCCGCATTGGACGTGGATTTGGACGGGCTCTACGATGAGGTTCATCGACTGAACGGTATCTTTATTCCTTCGCATATCGACAAGCCTACAACAAGTTTGATGAGTCAGTTGGGCTTTGTTCCGCCCGACATCAAAGCCGATGCAATGGAACTCAGTAAATTCAACACACCGGAAAAATTCATCAAGCGTTTTGCGTATCTCAAAAAATTCAAATTTATTCAAAGTTCTGATGCGCACGTTTTAGACACCATCGGAGAAACATTTACGGAAATAGAACTTCCGGAGCTTTCATTCGAGGCAATACGAAGGTATTTTTGTTGATATTTCTAAAAGCGTGTTTTCTTGATACAAAAAATTTAATCCACATTATTGTTTAAATAACTATTTTCCACCACACGTCCATCTTCTGTAAGATTGAACCTTGGGGCTTGTGATTGCGATGAATGTACAGGTTCTTCCAACTGTATTCCGCGACTGATATACGCAGGAGTTTTCTCAATTTTTTCCAAACCGTCTGTCGTTCTCACTTGTGCACTCATACTGCGCAAAAGTTCGACACGTTCAATAGTTTGTTCTTGAAACCGTGGTGTGTAATCCATGTTTTGAGAAATCGTTGTTCCTCTTGTTGTCCACTGTTCTTCGGTGTTCGGAAGTTCGTTCACAACAACGGTTTTAGGAGTTTCCGAACTGCGTCGTTCCATCAGATTTAACGAGGCTTCCAAACTGTTTGGCTCTGCAATTTTTCCCGCTTTTTTGATGATAAACATCTCATCAACGGTATCTTCTCTACTGTATGCAGGTGCTGCAAATTGTGCAGGCTCCGCAGTTATCGGTGTTTCATCAAGAACAACTGTAAGCGGAGTTTTCTTTTCAATAGGATTGTTTTTTTCCAAATCAACCACGACAGGTGGTTTTTCGGAATAAATCTCATTCTCTGAAAATCCTGTTGCCACAAGGGTTATAGAGATTTTTCCTCCGAGCGAATCATCAATGCCTTGTCCCCAAATCATATCCATTTCACGACCGGTTGCCTTTTGAACAAAGTTCGTAATCTCTTTGAATTCACTCATCGTTAGTTCATTTTCCGACGAAGAAGAAATATACAACAACACATTTTTCGCACCTCTGATGTCGTTATCGTTCAACAACGGCGACGAAATCGCTTGCGAGATAGCGTTGATCGAACGATCTTCTCCTTCAGCAAATCCTACTCCCATCAAGGCTACACCGCTGTTTCGCATTACCGTATTCACATCTCGGAAGTCGATATGAATGCGTGATTCAACGGTCATAATCTCGGAAATACCTTTCACGGCAGTACTCAAAATTTCATTGGCAAGCGCAAACGCCTGACTCATCTTGAATTCGCCGTATTCGTTGAGTTTATCGTTGTTGATGATCAGAATAGCATCCACGTGTTTGCGCAGTTCAGCAATGCCGTCTTGCGCCTGTTGCATACGTTTGCGACCTTCAATGGCAAACGGAGTTGTAACAACAGCAACCGTCAGAATGTTTTTCACTTCTTCATCGTCGAGTTCGATTTCTTTCAAGATTTTTGCCACTACAGGTGCTGCACCTGTGCCTGTTCCACCGCCCATTCCGGCAGTGATGAACACCATTTGCGTGTTGCTTTCAAAAATAGATTTGATCTCTTCCGCTTTGTCCGAAGCAGCCTTTTCCGCAACAGAAGGAACGTTGCCCGCACCCAAACCTTTTCCTAACTGAATCTTATTCGGAATCGGACTCAAATCCAACGCCGCTGCATCTGTGTTGCAAACAATAAAATCAACCCCTTTAATGCCATGCTCATACATGTGATTCACCGCATTGCTACCACCGCCACCAACACCAATAACCTTGATGTAGGACGATTGATGAATGGGAATGTCAAATTTGAGAATATCTTCCATAACCGTATTTTTTTTGTCTTACAAAATTACCAAATAAAATCCATAAATTGTATAAACATATCGTTTTTTTTTCCACGATGAATTGTTAATTTCTAACTGATGCCATCTTCTTTCAGAAAATTATCAATCAAACTTTTCACATTATCCAACGAAAATGGAATACGTGATTTTCTTTTCGGCTTTTCAGTTTCTTTTTTCGATTTTTTCTCCGTTGCCTTATCGGGTTCATTTTCAATCTCCGGCATCTCTATGTCGTTGAAATCGTCAAACTCGTAGGGTTCTTCGTTTTCCAATCCCCAAATCACCAAACCCACGCCTGTTGCGAAAATCGGATTGGCGATGATTTCGTTGCTGTCTGATGAAGAAAGATGTTCGTTAGGATAACCTATGCGAGTGTCGATATGGGTCTTAAATTCTGCAAGTTGCGACACATATTTCAATTTTGCACCTCCACCCGTAAGCACGATGCCCGCAATGAGTTTTTTGTCATAGCCCGATGCTTTGATTTCATAGAGTGCAAGATCCAAAATATCCTCCATTCGTGCTTGAATGATACCCGAAAGATTCTTTTGTGAGATCTCTTTGGGTGGACGTCCGCGTATGCCCGGAATGGAAATAATCACATCTTCTTTATTCGCTTCAGCAAGAGCAAAACCAAAATCTTCTTTGAGTTTTTTTGCTTGCGGTTCAATAATCTGACAACCTGTTTGAATATCTTCTGTGATGATGTTTCCTCCGAGTGGAATAACGGCTGTATGGCGAAGAACATTGTCGTGATAAATTGCAATATCGGTTGTTCCTCCTCCGATGTCCACGAGTGCCACTCCTGCGAGGCAATCTTTGTCGTCCATCACTGCCGATGCGGATGCCAAAGGTTCAAGCACCAAATCTTTCACGATCAATCCCGCTTTTTCCACACTTCGCATAATGTTTTTGATGGATGATGCCTGTCCTGTGATGATGTGAAAATTCGCAGAGAGTTCTCGTCCCCACATTCCCACAGGTTCTTTAATTCCGTGCACTTTGTCAACAATAAATTCTTGTGGAATCACGTGCAAAATTTGTTCGCCCGGTTCCACTTGAATTTTCTCCATCAGTGCGATAAATTCATCCACTTCTGCTTGTGTGATTTCTTCTTCGCTGTGGCGGATTTTTTCTCCACTGCGTTGAAAACTACGAATGTGTTGTCCGGCAATGCCCACATACACTTCCTTGATTTTTACACCCGACCGCAGTTCCGCTTCCTCAACAGCGATTTTGATGGATTCAACTGTTTTGTCGATGTTCATCACCGACCCTCTCATAACGCCCTCCGATGGCGTGTTTCCGTGTCCGAGCACTTCGATTTTTCCATACTCGTTTTTTCTCGCGACAATCACCGCAATTTTTGTGGTGCCAATGTCTAATCCTACTACGATGTTGCTTTTCATATTTCTGTTTATTTGTTGAATCGTTGAGTTGTTTATTTGTTGAATTGTTGTTATTCGTTTCGCACGCCTACCACTTGTTTGTCATATTTCAAATTTATAATCTTGTATGCATCCCATCCAACTTTTTGTATGCCTTTCGTATAAAATTTTTCCAAACGATCAAATTGATCTTTGTAATTATCGGCTTTGCCAAGTAAAATCAAATGTTTCCCGATGCTCGGAACAAGTTCGAATTCATTCTTTGTCGTAATGTGAATTTGGTCGATTCTGTCACGGAAAAATTCGCTTTCACGGATAAATGTCGCAAGTTCGTAAATACGATTGAGCAGAGGTGTTTCGAAAGTGGTGTCTGTTGCGTGTTTGGCTACATTCAAATTGGGCGCAAATGATTCTGTTATGTTACCGTTTGCAATCAGTAGTTTTGCCGTATGTGCAGGATTTTTCGCCATCAGGCAAGCATCCGATCCAATGTAAAATATCTGATGTTTGGCGTTCTCCACACGAACAATCGGTTGTCGTTGTGAAATATGAACATCTACCTCTCCGGAAATCCCCGAAAACACGTGGATTTCTTTTATCGCACTGTTCTCACGCAAATGCTTCTCTATGGCATAAGCATTCAAATCTTCAATCAAACGTCCGGTGGGATGCAGTTTGCTCGCATACAGTTCTTCGATGATTTCTTCTTCCGTGATGAATACGTCTTCTTGTTCAATGGAAACACGTGTGCCTTCGCAAACCCTTCTCTCATGCTGGTTCCGCGCAAATCGCAATGCCCAAATAGTCCCAACTAAAAAAAGCAGGACAAGCAAAAGATAAAGCAAAGGTTTGAGATATTTTTTCATACGTAAATAATTTTATTAAATAGGTCGTATGGAGCCCGCAGGCTTATTTTCATCGTTTCAAGTGAATTTTTATTCATGCGAGGTTCATTTTTTTAACGTGATTGTGAATTTAGAAGTTCTGTAATTGGATTAACAAGTTGGTCAATATCTCCTGCGCCCATCGTGAGTAAAACGTCTAACGAAAGGGGTTTGAGAACATCGAGCAGATTGGATTTTGTGCATAGAATTTTATTCGGGCACGTGCATTTTTCGAGCAACATTGCAGAAGTAACACCCTCTATTGGGAGTTCCCTTGCGGGATAAATATCCAATAGAATCAGGGCGTCTAAGAGGGATAGGCTTTCTGCAAATTCATTAGCGAAATCACGTGTTCGCGTGTAGAGATGCGGTTGGAAAATACCTGTGATTTTTCGGTTCGGGAACAAATCTTTTACCGATTCCACGCAGGCTTTTATTTCTCTCGGGTGATGCGCATAATCGTCGATATATACAAGTTTGTCGGTTTTTATTTTGAAGTCGAAACGCCGTTGAACACCTTGAAACGTTTTCAAACCTTCGCGTGTTTCATCTTCGGAAACGCCCAACAGATAAGCAATAGCAATGGCAACAACCGCATTCTCCACATTGTGCAATCCGGGATAATTCATCACAAAATTTTTCCAAACAACATTATTTCCGATGTGAATATCGAAGTAATATGCGCCGTTTTCTACACGTAGATGCGTTGTGAAAAAGTCTGCGTTAGAGTCCGTCAAGTGGTAGGTTTTACAAGCCTTTCCGAGATTAGGTAAGCCGTATTTTTGAAACAGTGTTCCGTCTTCCGGAACCAAATTTGCAAAGTCGGAGAAACTTTTTTCCAATGCGTTTTTAGTTCCGTAAATATCCAAGTGGTCTGCGTCTATCGAAGAAATGACGGCGATTTTCGGATGTAGTTTCAAGAACGAACGGTCAAACTCATCCGCCTCTATCACGGCAATTTTGGACGTATCGGACAAGAGCAAATTCGAGTTGTAATTTTTCGAGATACCGCCTAAAAACGCATTGCATTTCACATTCGACTGCGTGAGCAAATGTGCGATAAGTGTAGTAATCGTAGTCTTTCCGTGTGTTCCGGCAACGCATACACCTTGCATATTTTGCGTAATCAAACCGAGTACTTCCGAACGTTTGTACATTGGGACATTTGTCTGTTGTAGATATATAAATTCCGTATGTTCTTTCGGAATTGCAGGTGTATAAACGATTAAATCCATATCTTTCGGGCGCAGTTCGATATTTTCTTCGTAATGAATTTGCATGCCTTCACGTTCCAATTCTTCGCAAAGCCGTGTCCGTGTCCGGTCGTAGCCCGAAATCGTCTTGCCTTGCGAGGCAAAAAATCGTGCCAAAGCGCTCATACCAATGCCGCCAATGCCCAGAAAATAGATATGTTTCAGTGTGTCGAAATTCATGATTTTTTTATACTGTCGATGATGTCGGCGATTTGTTCCGCAGCATCGGTTTTTGCTAATTTGGAGATATTTTGAGATAGATTTTTTTGCAATTCTTCATTGTTCATCAACTCTGAAATACTTGAAAACAGTGCTTTTTTCGCATCTTTGTCGGCAACAAACAACGCTGCATTTTGATTCACCAAAGCCATTGCATTTTTGGTTTGATGATCTTCCGAAACATTTGGAGAAGGAATTAAAATTGCAGGTTTTCCCACCACGCACAGTTCCGAAATCGATAATGCTCCCGCACGAGATACGATGAAATCCGCGATGCTGTAAGCCAAATCCATACGAGAGATGAACGGCATGATGCGGATATTTGGGTATGATTTTGTATCCATACCTGTAACATCGAAGTTTTTTCCGGTTTGCCAAATCACTTGCAAATCGGTGTTTGCAAGGTCGGGCAACATCGCTTGTAAACTTTCGTTAATCGTTCGTGCGCCAAGACTTCCGCCGATAACAAGCAAGGTTTTTTTTGCAGGATTTACATCAAAGTATTTTGCGGCTTCGTCGTGTTTATTCGTCAAATCCGAAATATCCTGACGAATGGGATTGCCTGTAAACACAATCTTTTCCGAAGGGAAGAAGCGTTCCATATTTTCGTAGGCAACGCAGATTTTTTTCACCTTATGTTTTAAGCGTTTATTCACAACACCCGGATAAGAATTTTGTTCCTGTATCAAGCACGGAACACCCAGATTTGAAGCCATGTTCAGCGTAGGGAAACTTGCATATCCACCAACGCCAACCACGATATCCGGTTTGAACGTTTGAATAATCTGTTTCGCACGTTGGTTACTTTTCAAAATTTTGAACGGCAACATCAGATTTTTGAGCAGATTATTCAAGGTTAGTTTCCTCTGTATTCCTGCAATAGTCAGCCCTTCGATGCGATACCCTGCCGCAGGAACTTTTTCCATCTCCATACGTCCGTTCGCACCCACAAACAGAATGTCTGCATTGGAATGCTTGCTCTTAATCGCATTCGCTATTGCAATAGCCGGAAAGATATGTCCGCCTGTTCCTCCTCCGCTGATGATTGCTTTCATTTTTGTTGTTGATTTGTTGATTTGTTGAGTTGTTTAATCGTTTAGTTGTTTATTTTTTTTGCAGCAGCCAATTTACCACGTTGAGTTTACGGATGCCATCGTAAACAGGGTCGAAGTCAGGGTCTGTTGTGAGTAGATATTTAGGCGTTGAATCCTTAATAGCTCTAAGCGGAGCGAGTTCTCTTTCAAGCGTTTCTTCACTGTACATCGTTGACCATGCAACTTGATAATACGAGGTATAACCATCATAATCCACAACAACAAAATCCACTTCCTTATCGCCGATTTTCCCCACATAAACCTCTCTATATCGCCGTATCAATTCCAAATACACAGCATTCTCCAACCAATGCGACCAATCCGTTTGTTTGCTTCGTTTCAAGCGGACTTTACGAAAACATGGATCAACTAAATAGTATTTGTTCAAGGTTTGTAAAAGCCCTTTGCCTTTAATTTCGTAGCGAGGAACTTTATACAACAGAAACGCATCGCAAAGCGAATCCAAATATCTGGCAACAGCCTCTTTGTCTACCACAAAACCATTTGAACGAAGGGTGTCGGAAATAGAGCGGGGCGAAACAAACGAACCGATAGAATCAAATGCGAAATCAATAATTTTGTTAAAATTGTGTTTTTCTCTAATATCTAATCGTGCGAAAATATCTTTTTCAATGATTGTGTCCAGCACACTTTTTATAAATCCATCTGCCTGTTTTTGACTAATCTTTTTTTGGCTATAGTATTCAGGCACACCACCTTCGATAACGTAAACCGCCAAACTTTCCAATTTTGACAAGTTTGGGGATTTGAGAGAAATAAAATCGTAATACTCAGAGAATTGTAATGGCAAAATAGAGGTTTCGATATACCTGCCTGTAAGTAAGGTCGCAAGTTCTCCGGAAAGGAGATAAGCATTCGATCCGGTGATATACACATCGCAATTTTCCTTGATAAATAAACTGTCAACAAGACGTTGGAAATCCTTGACATTTTGAACTTCATCAAGGAAAATATAATTCATCTTATCTGCAACAAGTTTATTTTTGATATGCGTGTGTATTTGAAAAATATCTCCAAGCGCGAGCGTATCCAAATCTTCAAAATTATAAAACTGTATTTGCTCTTGCATAACGCCGTTTTGTGCAAGTTCGTCCGCAAACATACGCAAAAGCGTTGTTTTCCCACAACGGCGCACACCCGTGATGACCTTGATAAGATTCTGGTCTTTCAAATCACGAAGTGTTTGCATGTATTGTTTGCGTTCGATGAGCATTTTTTGTTGTTTATTCGTTGAGTTGTTTAATCGTTTATTTGTTTATTTGCTTATTTGTTGATTTTGTTATTCGATTATTTGGAGAGACCTATTATTCTGAGCGTAGCGAAGGGTCTATTTAGCATCAATATATTCAATCGTTGCCGACATTGAATATTCCTCTTCACCATGTATCGAAGTGGATGTCATCTTGGTGGGATAACCGTTTGAAACAACGTATTCATACGGTGTAGTTGTGCCGTCTTCCTGTTCGCTATACTTGTATGTGTTGGTTTTAGGCATATATCCGTTTTTACTGAAGTCAGTATGGTAGAGTACAAATACCCAATCCGGCGTATTCGAGTGGCGGAAAATAGCCTTTACATTGGAATAGGTATAGATGTTAATGTAGTTCGTCTCTTTATTTAAGATGGATTCTTTGCGCTCTACATTGTTGCTGGAATTGTAGGTGTAGGTGATTTGTTCGAAACCAGTTGCCTTTCTTATCAGGAGTCCGTCCACTATCGTGAGCGTGTCTGTGTTGTCAAGGTAATGCTTTACAAGAACCGTGTTTCCGGAATAGGAATACAGGGTTGTGTCGTTCCTTCGCTCATAAACGTTAATTCTTTTAGCCAACGAATGGTCGGCATTGTACTCATATAGTTCAGTTTTGTCGTCAGAAACCACTTTCGTTAAACGATTTTGTCCATCGTATTCAAAAGTCATTGTAGATGTGATAGTTTCATCTCCACGTTCAAGGTGGGACATTATTTTCGATGGCAATTTGGCTTCGTCATTTTGGTTATCTTTTTTGCAGGCTATGCTTAGCATGCTGATTGCTACGAGTGGGAAAAGGATTTTTTTCATGGTGTTAGGCTTTCATGGTTATTTGATGTTCGTCATTGTGATCGTTGATGGCTACTGAGCCTGTCGAAGTATCGAAACGCCCGCAATCTCCTTGCTATTTTATTGGACTGCCTGTGTCTATTCTATCCACAGTAATAATCCGAAATGTATTTGAATTTATGGTTATTCTGATGTTGTTTTTTATATTCGTAACGTAGTAGTTTTTTCCTGTTTTTTCAAAAAATTTCTCTTCGGTTTCTTGAATACTATCGAATATGAATTTCTCGATTTGCTGTTTCGTTAGCGAGGTTCTGAGTTTTTTATTTATGCGTTCATACACCAATTCCGTATAACAGATGTTTTGTAGGATTTTATGTTTATTTATATTCATTTCGTTTCCAATTATTCGTTGATGTCGCCCTTTCCCACAGGGCGTTGCCCTGTGCTATTGATTAAACCCCTTCGGGGTTGGGCGACCGCAAGGGTCGCCCCTACATTTCCCGATTTGCCACGGTCATTCGTATTTTACCACCCCGTACCTCGCACCCAGCACCTCGCACCATTCACCCTTTTGCCTTTTCACCCTTTTACCATTCCTAACTCTTAATTCGTAATTCCTAATTCGTAATTCTTAATTGCTAATTCCCATTTCCTCCGCAATCTCCTCCGCCGTTTGTGGTTTCAAAACATCAATATCTTCTCCTTTCAATTGAACATCTACACTTACACTTAAAATAATTCCAACGCCAAGGCTCGTGAGCCAAAGCGAGGTTCCGCCCATACTCAAAAACGGCAGCACCTGCCCTGTTACAGGAAACAATCCCACCGCTACTGCCATATTCACAAACGCTTGCGTGACTAAGAGAAACGCAATACCTAAAACTAAATAACTGCCGAACGTTCCCTCGCACTTTCGTGAAAT
>QMCD01001418.1_pt1 | contig 24014 bp, 19 predicted proteins | sample 1821841 | NCBI WGS metagenome assembly QMCD01 (sample SAMN01991225, study PRJNA193472) | Termite gut metagenome, whole genome shotgun sequencing project. | isolation source: worker | host: Macrotermes natalensis | reverse complement strand
TTCTTTGTTCTATTTCTTGCAAAATCTCATTCAAAAAATTGCTTTGTAATTCTTTTGCATTTGTTCTGTGTGTGCTGTCGGCAATGGTTGATATAAATCTTTGCGAAAACTCACTTTCAAAAAAATGAAGTCTTGCAGTAATTGCAAAGTTCCATATGTCTGTTGATAAAGCAAGAACAGAACAATTATGAAAAGCCGAACAATTTCTTTCGGTTACAGGTCGCCAATCGTGGTTTTCTTGATTAGTAGTTAAGTTATCCCATATATCAAATGCTTTGTCCACATCGCCCTCTTTCAACGCTTCAAAAGCCACTTCGTCCGTAATGGGATTTCCATTCCAAAACCAAAACAGGGCGGCATTTACTTTGTCGCTGTCAAGATTGAGTTTTGACGCGGCTTCTTCAATGCTTACGACTGTGCGTGTCAGTTTCCCCAATGCGGGAAAACTGAAATCGTCTGTCGGTGGCTCTTGCTCGGCTTCGATGTATTTCTTCAATCGACTAATTTGCCTGCTTTGTTCTTTGGCTGTTGCGCCTGCAAGCAAGCCAAGTGTGCGGAAAGGGTTGTTTTGTATTGAGTTCATAAATATTTTTTATTACATCACCTACTTCTGAATTAATTACTATATTGATTATTATTAAATTTCTTTCTCTCTTTATCAATCCTTGAAGGTTAAAAAAACCTTCAAGGATTAGCATTTTCAGTCGTCATTGCAGATTTGTAATGGTAGTCGCTACAAGTATTATAAAACAACCAATGGTTTATCATAGTCCAGGACACGTTTTTCTTTTAACAATATATTGCTGTTAGAGTATCGTGTTACAATCCGCAGCGTATAGCTTCCCTGCCTGAGTCCCGGTACGCGGGCTATTACCAGTGAAGGGGACTTTTGCTTCAGTGGTTATTGTTAGTGTTTAGCTCTTATTATTTATTCTATTCTATTTACCATATATCATGTTCGTACGCTCTGTAAGTCCCCTTTAGGGGATTTAGGGGCGATTCCGGATGGTTTCGTTCCTCGCCAGAACGAAGTGAACAAATAGCATTGCACCATTCTCCCATTTTACCACTTCACCATTTTACCGTTTACTCATTTCCTTCGCTTTCCTGTTCTTCTTTTTTTGCTTTCGCCACTCCTCTGCGTTGTGCAATGGTATCATTGAAGCGGGTGATATAGACGTTGAGTTGCAAAACAAAGGTCTTATATTTTTTCTCCCCGTTAAAGATAATTCCTGCATTGATCTTATTTCGAATAATCCGGTAAGCATCGTCAGTGGCAAGGCGTGCAATACGCAGGCGGGTGAAGTCATCTTTTTCACTTTGCTCTATACTTCGCTCCTTCATGATATTCCGAAACGTATTATTGGTCTCATTGAGCTTGGAAATCCATCCGTTAAGCGAAAGTATTTCCACATCTTTTTTATATTTCTCACTGTTCAAATCCTGCAAGAGATTTACAATTCCTGCCGATTCCCTGTCATAGCTTTCTTCTAAAAGATTGCCGTAACTGTCAAACAATACCTGCACCCGATAGGCAGCAGCAGCCATTGTACTGTCGTAATGCTTTATCATTGTTTTTATATGTGAATACATTCCCGAAAAAATCAGGTCGCGTTCTTTGTCGGCTTTTTCTACATTCTTCGTTAATGCACTCTTCTGGACAATTTTAAACGATTTGTCTTCATCCTCCAATGCAATTGCAAAAACAGGATATTCTGTTGTGACATCCAAAATCTCTGCAGTAAAGGTTTTTATCAAACTATTAGCATTGGACATAAATTCATAATGCTCGGCATTTTGCAGAGCGGAAAGCTTAATGTTTTCAATCTGTAATTCCGCAATCATAATTATTTTTTTTTATTTATTAATTTCATTTTATGCTTGTTTTATATGATGTAAGCTTGCCTGAGGGTAATTTAACGCTTGTGATATCGGCAGCAGATGCTCCAAAAAGCGGTTTGAGCCTTGCGTCACCTGACGCAAGCTTCCCCGACAGTGAGTTGAAGCTTGCGTCGCTTGACGCAAGTTTCCCCGAAAGTAGGTTGAAGGTTGCGTCACTTGACGCAAGCTTGCCGGAGAACGGGTTGAGGGTTGCGTCAGGTGACGCAAGGCTCCCCGACAGTGAGTTGCCCTTTGCGTCAGTTAACGCAAGGTTTCCTGAAAACAATTTGTCCTTTGCCCAACTTAAAAAAGCAGTGTAAGGAAAAGAAAAACTATTGTTTAAATGAAAGAAAAAGAGTAAATTACGCGCCCGCGAATCTATATTATAGACCGGTGGCGATGTGTGTGTGTGTGTGTGTGTGTGTGTGTGCTACATAAATATTCGAGACTGCCAAGTTATTGGCAGGGAAATTTACATTATAATTAAATGACACACAATACATGATCTATATTTCTTATAAATGATTTGCAAATGTAATAAAAAAATGTTTTGAATAGATACGATTTGTAAAAAATAATTAAGAAAGAGAATAAGTAAATAAGGGAATGAGGGAATAAGAAGTTGGAAAGGTGAAATGGCACAAGGGGGGAATGGTAAAACGGTACAATGGTAAAACGGTGCATTGGTGTTTGTTCAGAGCGTCCTGGCGAGGCACGAAGCCATCCAGGATTAAAAGCGGTACACTAACAAATAAGAAATAGTAAACAAAAAGTAATGAAACTAACAAACAGCGTTGGTAATACTCAAGGGCAAGTCTTCCTATTCCGGATGGCTTCGTGCCTCGCCAGGACGCTCTTGGGTTTTGTCCGTGCACCCTCGCAAATGAATGACGTCCTCTTATTTACTCATTTACTTATTCCCTTATTTACTATTGTCATCCCAAACTCACGTTAAAATATAACCTCTATCTTTCTACAATAATTCCTTCCTTAACTATATCAAATTCAACAATAAAATATACCTTTACAACGTTTTTGATATATTCTAAATTTAGATGATCCGGTTTTAAGATAAATTATATCCTTTTAAAATTACTTTATATGAATAAAAAAGTAAAAATTATCTCTCTTGTTATCATTGGTATTCTTGTTGTAGGAATCATATCATATCCTGCCATTAAGGAGCGTTTTTTCAATTCTCTTGAGAAAGTTTCTCCTCTAACAAGTAGTCCGCAAGCAGAACGAAATCCTTTAAGTGTTAATGCTATGATTGTAAGCCATACCACATTGGAAGATGTTTTCCGAACAAAAGGGGTTTTGATTCCTGACGAGGAAGTGAGCCTTTCTTTTGAAACAGCGGGAAAAATCACAAATATCTATTTTCAGGAAGGAACATTTGTCAAGAAGGGGCAGCTGTTGGCGAAAATGAACGATAAGCCTTTGCTGGCAGAATTGCAAAAACTGGAAGCACAAATTCCTTTGGCACAAGACCGTGTTGTTCGTCAAAAGTCCTTGCTGGACAAAGATGCTGTGAGTCAGGAATCGTATGAATCGGTTGTTACTGACCTGGATAAGCTAAATGCTGATATTGAACTGGTAAAAGCCCGTATAGAACAAACCGAATTACGAGCTCCTTTTGATGGGCAAATCGGATTGAGAATGGTTAGTGAAGGTAGCTTTGCTTCACTAACAACAATAATTTCCACCTTAACAAAACTTACACCATTGAAGATTGAATTTTCTGTTAATGAGCGTCAAGCAGGAGAAATTAGTCCGGGAACCGTTTTGGAATTTACCGTCGGAAACGATATGCTTACTAAATATAAAGCGAAGGTATATGCTGTAGAATCTCGTTTGGATGAGCAAACACTTTCCTTGAAAGCCAGAGCATTGTATCCCAACACAAGAGGAGAGTTAAAGCCCGGACATTCGGTTAATATTGAAATCATATTGGAGGAATTTAGCGATGCATTGACTATTCCGGCTATTTCTGTCATTGCAGAATTAGGTCGAGATATTGTATATGTGTATAAAAATGGCGTTGCACATCAAGTAGTTATCAAGAAAGGAATGCGAACAGCTTCATCTTTGCAAGTGTTGGAAGGTCTCAATCAAGGAGATACATTAATAGCAAGTGGCGTGATGCAGCTTCGGGACGGAATGCCGGTAGTGTTGAATAATTTATTGATGGGAAAGTAAAAATTTTATAAGTATGACACTTTCGGAAATAAGTATTAAACGACCTGTCCTGTCAACTGTATTTGTGTTGATTATATTTCTTTTAGGAATTATCGGATATACATATCTGGGTGTGCGGGAATATCCTAATGTTGATAATCCAATTATTACCGTTTCCACTTCGTATCCCGGAGCCAATTCCGACGTTATCGAAAAGCAAATAACAGAGCCTTTAGAACAGAATATTAATGGAATATCAGGAATTCGTTCGCTATCAAGCAACAGCAGTCAAGGATTTTCACGTATTACGATAGAATTTGAATTAAATGTTAATTTAGAGACTGCCGCTAATGATGTTCGGGATAAAGTATCTGTTGCTCAACGGTATTTGCCGAGAGATTGCGATCCGCCTACCGTATCTAAAGCTGATGCCGATGCAAGTCCGATTATGCAGGTAACTGTGCAAAGTACGAAACGTTCCTTGTTGGAACTTACGGAAATAGCTGATTTAACAGTAAAAGAACGCTTACAGACCATTCAAAATGTAAGTGCTGTAGAGATTTGGGGAGAGAATCGTTATGCGATGCGTTTGTGGCTTGATCCGGTACGAATGGCAGCCTATGGAGTAACGGCATTGGACGTAAAGAGTGTTATTGAGAAAGAAAATATAGAATTACCCTCAGGGAGTATTGAAGGAGATAATCTGGAATTGAGTATTAGAACCCTGGGATTAATGGAAAGTCCTGAAGAGTTTAACAATTTGGTTATTAAGGAAGATGAATTTCGCATTGTACGTTTCAGCGATATAGGAACAGCTGAATTGGATACTGAAAATCGCAAAAACATATTGAAACGAAATGGTATTCCAATGGTTAGTGTTGTCGTCATTCCCCAGCCCGGAGCCAATCAGATAGACATTTCCGATGAGGTACAAGTTCGCTTGGAACAGATGAAAAAAGACCTTCCTGAAGACGTACAACTTGATATTGCATTTGACAACACAAAGTTTATCAGGGCTTCTATCTCTGAAGTAGAAGAAACAATTTATATTGCTTTTTTGCTGGTAATTATTATCATCTTTTTATTCCTTCGGGATTGGCGTGTTACTTTGGTGCCGGTGATCGTGATTCCGGTTTCTTTGGTAGGTTCGTTTTTTATCATGTATATTGCAGGGTTTTCGATTAATGTACTTTCAATGTTAGCGGTGGTATTGGCAGTCGGATTGGTGGTAGATGATGCCATTGTGATGACGGAGAATATCTATCAAAAAATAGAAAATGGAATGACACCATTTAGAGCCGGAATTGACGGTTCGAAAGAAATATTTTTTGCTATTATCTCGACAACGATTACATTGGTAGCCGTATTTTTCCCTATTATATTTTTGCAGGGAATGTCAGGACGGCTGTTTACCGAGTTTAGTATTGTTATTTCGGGAGCCGTCATTATTTCTTCCTTTGTCGCCTTGACATTTACGCCGATGTTGGCGACTAAATTATTAAAAAAGAGAGAAAAGCAAAATTGGTTTTACCGGATTAGCGAGCCATTTTTTGAGAAATTGAATATTATTTATGAGAAAGGACTAAATGCTTTCTTGCGGAAAAAATGGATTGCATTTCCTATCATCGGAATCATTTTGATATTGATTGTTTACTTATGGAATGTAATTCCTTCGGAAATGGCTCCTTTGGAAGACCGTTCCGAGATACAAATTCGTGTTTCAGTTCCCGAAGGAGCGACTTTTGAATATTTGCGTGATTATACTGAAAAAGTTTCCAATGTAGTTGATTCTATTGTTCCTTTTCGAGAATCAAATATTTCTATAATTCGTAATACATGGAGTTCGGTTCGGGTGATGCTTCCTGATATTAAAGACCGTAAAAAAAGTCAGATGGAAATAGCTGCTGAGCTGTCGAATGCATTAAGAACAGAAACGGAAGCACGTTCATTTGTCCAGCAGCAATCTACTTTCGGTGGACGGCGATCAAGTATGCCCATACAATATGTTTTACAAGCTCCTAATATCAAAAAATTAGAAGAGTTTATTCCGGCATTCATGGAAAAAGTAAATGAAAATCCTTTGTTTCAGATGTCCGATGTAAATTTGAAATTTACTAAACCTGAAACACATATTATGATCGATCGCGATAAAGCAGCATTATTGGGTATCAGTACTTATGACATAGGGCAAACACTTCAATATGCATTGAGTGGTCAGCGAATGGGATATTTCTATATGAATGGGAAACAATATCAGATTTTGGGAGAAATTAACCGTCAGCAACGGAATACGCCTTTGGATTTGCGGACAATTTATATAAAAAACAAAAATGGTGAGATGATTCAATTGGATAATCTGGTTGAGTTGGAAGAAACGGTAGCACCTCCGCAATTGTATCGTTACAATCGCTTTACTTCTGCCACGATTTCCTCCGGATTAGCGTCGGGAGTAACTATAGGAAATGCATTGGGAGAGATGGATAAAATTGCAAAAGAGACCTTAGACGAGACATTTCGTACAGCTTTGTCTGGCGATTCGAAAGATTACCGCGAAAGTTCTTCAAGTTTGATGTTTGCCTTTATTTTAGCTTTGATATTAATATTTTTAATATTAGCTGCTCAATTTGAAAGTTTTAAAGATCCGCTTGTTATTATGTTTACCGTTCCGCTGGCTGTTGCCGGAGCACTGATATTTATGTATTTTGGAGGTATTACTATGAATATTTTCAGCCAGATAGGTATAATTATGTTGATAGGCTTAGTTGCCAAAAATGGTATTTTGATTGTGGAATTTGCTAATCAACGCCAAGAAATAGGAATAAGTAAAGTCATTGCTATTAAAGAATCTTCCTTACAACGGTTACGACCTATTTTGATGACTAGTTTTTCGACCATTTTGGGATTACTTCCTCTTGCCTTAGCCAGTGCTGAAGGCGCGAACGGACGTATTGCAATGGGAATTGCCGTTATTGGTGGATTGCTGGTTTCTACATTTCTTACTTTGTTTATCGTTCCGGCAATGTATTCGTATATATCAACCAATAGAGAAAAGAAAAAGAAGCATGAAGATGAATAATAAATTGACAAAAAAGATATTCTTCCTTATTTATTTGATAATTCCGTTTTTTGCGAATGCCCAACAAGATAGCTATTCGCTCAAGCAATGTTTGGAAATGGGATTGAGTAAGAATTATGAAATACAAATTATCCGAAATCAACAACAAATTTTGGAGAATGATGCTTCGGCAGGAAATGCAGGCTATTTGCCAACTTTGGATTTGAGTTCAAGCTATTCGGGGACCTTGAACAATTTATTGGAACAACGAATGCTTTCCGGCGAAACTGTTGACTATAATAACACGCTTAATCAATCACTTAATGCAGGGATTAATCTAAATTGGACAATATTCGACGGATTGGGTGTACAAATGAATTACAAACGATTGAAGCAACTTCAGGAACAGGGTGAATTGAATACCCGCCTGACAATTGAAAATTTTATTTCGAATTTTACGGCAGATTATTATAATTATATCAGTCAGACTATTCGTCAGAAAAATCTTCAATATAGCGTAAAACTGTCGGAAGAACGTTTGCGGATTGTGGATGCAAGCTATACAATAGGAAGTTCGTCTCGTTTGGATTTGCAACAGGCAAAGGTTGATTTGAATTCTGATAAATCTTCATTGATAAAGCAAGATGAAGTAATTTATTTGTTACAAATGCAGTTAAATGAATTGATGGGGAATGAAAACATTGAAAAGCTGTTAGTTATAGCCGATTCCATTATTGATATCAACTCTTTCCTGAACAAAGAAGAATTATATCAACAAATGCTGAATAACAATACGCTTCTGCAAATCTATAAACAAGGGGAAACATTAGCAAAGATAGATTTGAAGAGCCAACAGAGCGAAAATTATCCGTATCTTCGATTAAATGCTGGCTATGGTTATACATACAATATTTATCAAACAAGTTCATTCGACCGCCAGAAAAATCTTGGGTTGAATTACGGAGTAACATTAGGATATACTATTTTTGACGGAATGAACCGGAAACGGAAACAGCAAAATGCAAAAATAGAGTTGATGAGCAGTGAATTGGAGTACCAACAAGCAGAAATAGGCATAAAAGTAGATTTTGCAAATGCATGGATGGCTTATCAAAACAATTTACGATTGATAGAATTAGAAGAAAATAACTTGAAAACAGCAAAAGATAATTACGATATCGCTATTGAACGGTATAAATTGGGGCAGTTGTCTGGAATAGAACTTCGTGAAGCCCAGAACAGCTTATTGAACGCTGAAGAACGCCTTGTTGAAGCAAAATACAATACCAAACTTTGCGAAATTTCCTTACTGCAAATCAGTGGAAGAGTAGGAGTATATTTGGAATAAACCCAAATGTACATTAGCAAAAAAATATATGGAAATTAGAAAATCCTAAAATTTCTTTATAGCGAAAATAAATGAACCCGAAGCAAGCCTCCTCTGGAATTTTTCCAATTAAACGAAATAAGAACCTCATGCATCCATTGCCATAGAGGCAATTTCATCATCTACCAAAATACGTCCACAAAATTCGCATACAATAATCTTTTTATGCATGCGTATATCCAATTGACGTTGAGGAGAAATCTTGCTGAAACAACCTCCACAAGCATTTCTGTCTACTTTTACTGTTGCCAGTCCATTACGCATATTAGTACGAATACGGGTAAATGCGTTAAGCATACGTGAATCTATTTTCGTTTCCTGTTGTTTGGCTTGTTCTAATAATTCTGTTTCTTCTTTTTCCGTTTCCGCAATAATTGTATTGAGTTCCTGTTTTTTAGAGTCTAACTCTTTTTTTGTTACTTCCAATTCTTTGGATAATTCTTCAATTTCCGTATTTTTATCGTTAATCTTTGCTGTGTTTTCACGTATTTTCTTTTCATTTAATTGAATATCTAAATCTTCGTATTCAATTTCCTTACTTAAAGCGTCAAATTCACGATTATTACGAACATTATCCAATTGTTCTTTGTATTTGGTAATCTGAGTTTTTGATTTTTTGATAAGCTCTTGTTTCTCTGTTATATCACGTTGATAGGTATCTATTGTCTCTTTAAATTTATCAATACGGGTTTGTAAACCAAGGCATTCATCTTCCAAATCACTCACCTCCAAAGGTAATTCCCCTCTGATTACACGAACTCTGTCTATTCTGGAAAAGATAGTTTGCAATTTATATAATGCTATCAACATAGTTTCCACCGATTTATCTGCACCAGAATCTTCAGAAATTTTTATATCAACAACTTTATCGTTTTTTTCTTTTTTATTTTGTTTAGCTGCCGCCATTTTATGTGTTTTATATAAATAAATTATAAATAGAAAATCGGATTTTGCTCATTTTCTGAACTTGCAAAGTTACTAAATTTTTCAATTAATATATCATATAAAAGATGTTTTGTTTGGATTTCACTTTCAAAATGTCCAATATCCGCCAGCAAAATTGTATTGCCAAAATCAATAAAATGATTATGCTTAAATTCTGAGCTGATAAAAATATCTGCATGTTGTCTAATTGCATCTCCTATAAGAAACGATCCGCTTCCTCCACAGAGAGCAACTTTTTTGATTTTTTTATTTCTTAACTTGCTATGTTTTATACAACTAACTTGCATTATATCTTTCACGAAATGAAGAAATGAAATTTCTTCTATATCTGTTTCCAATTCGCCAATCATTCCCGAACCAACAAGCGGATTCCAATTTGCTAACGGGATAATATCAAAAGCAGGTTCTTCATAAGGATGCGATTTTAATAAGGTATCAATAATTTTAAGTTTAAGAAAATCAGGAAAAATAAGTTCTATCCGTATTTCCTTTTCCCTGTGAATTTCAAACTTTTTGCCAACAAAAGGATTCGCTTTTTCATTCGGGCGAAAAGTCCCATATCCTTCACTGTTGTAGCTGCATGCATCATAATTACCAATCTTTCCTGCTCCGGAAGCAAACAATGCATTTCGTACATCATCTGCTTGTTTTTCGGGAACATACGTAACCAATTTGCACAGGTTATCTTGAGTGGGTTTTAAAATTTTGTAATTGTTTAATTTCAATTTTTGAGCAAAACGCTCGTTCACGCCTTGTGAGATATTATCCAGATTGGTGTGCATGGCATAAATAGCAATATCATTTTTAATTGCTTGAATGATAATTTTCTCGCATATTGAATCCCCTGTTATTTTTTTTAAAGGATTAAAAATAAAAGGATGATGGGAAAGGATCATGTTTGCTCCTTTTGCAATGGCTTCGTCTATTACAGTTTGTGTAACATCCAAACAAATCAAACCTTTTTGCAACACAGTATTACGGTCGCCAACCAACAATCCGGCATTGTCAAAACTTTCCTGATAATTAAGCGGGGCAATTCCTTCCAAATAATGTATTACCTCGCCAATCGTATGATTCATATTCTTCTGTATTATTAATTTATACAAAGTTAGGAAAAAAATGGCAATGAATCAAAACGAAATTTCTGTGAGTGATTTTCAAAGTATAACTTGAAAATCACATAATTTTTTCATGTATATTTGCATAATCTTTTTAAAAATAAATTAGTATGATTGCATATATTACAGGAGCTACCAGCGGATTTGGACGAGCAATAGCATTGCGATTGGCGAAAAAAGGATATGATTTGGTAATTACCGGAAGGAGAAAACTTTTGTTGGAATCGCTGACAAAAGAAATTCGTGAAAACAATAATGTAGATATTCACATATCAAATTACGATGTCCGTGATTTGAAAGCGGTAAAAGAAGCTATAGAAAGTCTTCCTGAAAACTGGAAAAAGATAAATGTTTTGGTTAATAATGCCGGCTTGGCCGTTGGTTTAAGCAGTATTCAGAATGGAGATATAGATGACTGGGAAAGGATGATAGATACCAACATAAAAGGATTACTATATGTTTCGCGTCATATTGCTCCTTTGATGATAGAGCAAGGACACGGACATATTATCAATATCGGTTCTATTGCGGGAAAAGAAGTTTATCCCAATGGAAATGTATACTGTGCAACCAAACATGCAGTAGATGCCCTTACTAAAGCTATGCGAATAGATATGTTAGCTCATAAAATAAAAGTAACTCAAATTGCTCCCGGAGCTGCAGATACCGAATTTTCGCTTGTCCGTTTTAAGGGCGATAGGCAGGCGGCTGATAATGTGTATAAAGGATATGAACCTTTGACAGGCGATGATATTGCCGATGTGGTGGATTATGTGGTAAGTCTTCCTGAGCATGTTTGTCTGAATGATATTGTAATGACATGTCTGGCACAAGCCAATGCCAGCAATTTTTATAAGGAAAACCTGTAAAAAGAATTACTATGGATGAGAAACTATTACAATATATCTGGAAGTATCGTTTGTTTCATGTTGGAGATTATAGAACAGCTTTTGGAGAACCGTTGTCAATTCAATCTGTTGGGAACGAAAACTTCAATAGTGGTCCCGACTTTGTGGATGCAAAGATAAAAATAGGAAATACTTTGTGGGCAGGTTGTGTGGAAGTACATTTGCGTTCTTCCGACTGGGACAATCATCAACATTCGGAAGATAAATCCTACGAGAATGTGATATTACATGTCGTTTATGAACACGATAAAGACATTTTCTCATCTACCGGCTTTATTATTCCTACTTTTGAATTGAAAAAATTGATTAGTCCGGAATTAATTACAACGTATAAAACCTATATGGAATCTTCCCATGAAATTGTTTGTCAAAATCGCTTTGTGCAAACGGATACTTTTCGTTTATTTTCATGGTTGGATCGTTTATTGGTGGAGCGTTTAGATGCAAAAATTTTACGGATAGAACAATTATTGGAACAAAAAACACAACATAAAGAGGAAGTTTTCTATCAATATTTAGCAGAGGCATTTGGTTTTAAAATTAATATGTTGCCTTTTTCTTTGTTGGCAAAATCGTTACCATTATCCTGTTTAGCAAAGCAAAAGAATAGTCTGTTACAATTGGAAGCCATGCTTTTTGGGCAATCCGGATTGTTGCCCGATGAACCAACGGATGAATATTGTGAAAATCTAAAAAAAGAATATCAATTCTTGAAGAGGAAATTTTCTTTACAACCTCTTTGCAAGTCCAATATGTGGAAATTTGCCAAGATGTATCCTTCGGGATTTCCCACTATTCGGATTGCACAGTTTGCGGCTCTTATACATCAGTCTTCTTCTTTGCTTTCGAAAGTCTTACATGCGGAAAAAATAGAAGATTTGATAAAAATGTTTGCTGTCAGAACGTCTCCATATTGGAAAACGCATTACAGGTTTGGTGTTCCGGCTTCACGGACGATGGAAAAAAATCTGGGAAGATCTGCAATTTATTCCTTAATTATCAATACGATTTTACCTTTTATGTATGCTTACAGCAAATGGCAAGACAATGAATTATTACGCAATAAAGTCGTTTCATTTTACGAATTCTTACCACTCGAAAATAACACAATTGTGCGAAAATATACCGATTTACGTTCTGATTTTTCCAATGCGTTACACTCTCAAGCCTTGATACAATTGCACAATAATTATTGCTCTTCCAAACAATGTTTACATTGTGGCATAGGATTGCACTTGATGAACAAATAAATTTTTCAATATCTTGAAAGATTGGGACAATTTATTGTTTAATAAACGTGAGTTCGGGGTTTATTTATTAGATTAAGAGAAGTTACAGGAAGTTATAAAGTTGAAGGTTGAAAGCTGAAAGTTCCAACATTGTACCATTATATTATTATAACTTCTTAACTTCTCTAACTTCCATATTATTTCACCGTTAGGCTATAAGCTTTAAACTATAAACAACTTCTTTTGATCCCGAACACACATTTAATAATCTTAAATAGCGGATTATCTATTTTGAGTATATAAATTCCTTTCGTTATCGTATAATGTTTATAGTTTAAGGGGAAACCCCGAACTTACGCCTTATTTTCTTTTATCGCTTCCCTCCAATCAGTGTATTCAGTTCAGAGTATAAACATTTTTGTTTAGAGATTCAACAAATCTGTTCAAAGTCTAAACATTTTTGTTTAGAGATTCAACAAATCTGTTCAAAGTCTAAACATTTTTGTTTAGCAATTCAACTAATCTATTTAGAATATAAACATTTCTGTTTAGAGATTCAACTAATCTATTTAGAGTATAAACATTTCTGTTTAGCGATTCAACGCCGCTGTTTAGAGTCTAAACATTTCTATTTAGAGCATAAACACCGCTATTTAGAGTCTAAACATTTCTGTTTAGAGCATAAACACCGCTATTTAGAGTCTAAACATTTCTGTTTAGCGAATAAACACCGCTGTTCAGAGTATAAACATTTTCGTTCAGCGATTCAACTCCGCTGTTTAAAGTCTGAACATTGTGATTTGGCTGGATGGCTAAACAGGCATATCCATCCATATCGTTAATACTTTTGCATAATCTTTTATATAATTTTTATTCCAATTCTTCCCTTACTCTCCTCTTACAAAATGAGGCATATCAAAAGGAATTTCAAAGGAATATTCTATCAAGCCGGCAATGTCTCCGTTTGAGTTTTTCCAGGGAGTTTGATATATTATTTTCTTTTTTCCTTTTTTTTCAATCGTATATGCGTTGGGAATACCATCCTGAAGCATCTTGCGAATCTTTTCCGCTGCATGCGGTGGATGACATTCAAACAGGCTTTTTCCTCGAACATCAGAAAAAATCTCTATTGAACGCGTATTTTGATAGATTGTGATTGCATTTTTATCGCAAACAGTTATGCTTCCTGCTTGATCTTTGAAAAAGTCTTCCATATTGTTGATTAATTTTAATTTTTACAAAATGTCTTTTTGATTATTTTCCCAACAATATACCAATAAATTGTTTTCTACCTGTTGGTATTGAATAATTGTTTTTTTGTACAAATTTCCTTGTTTAACGATGCCGCTTGCTTTTCGTGCTTTGAAATCAATATTTTCAAGGAAAAGATGTTCGGTAAATAAAGGTTGATAAGAACTGTATATTTTGTACATGGCTTCTTTCGCCCCCCAATAAAGATGTAATAAAAAATTGTCGGAAGTATTTATGGTTTTCAATTCTTTTTCAGAAAGAAATTTTTCCTTTAATGTTTCCATGTTGCTTCTCATTTGCTCTATGTCGATTCCAACTTCCTTATGTTGAGAGATAATAACTGCTACAAAATCCTTTGAATGGGAAAGGGAAAAATAATAGTCGGGAGAGATTAATATTGGTTTTCCATTTGAAAGATATTTTATTTCAATATTTTGATTCAATAATTGTTGTAGCAAAATTCGGGATGCCAAAAATTCTATTCGCCGTTTTGGATTTTTTAACTTACTAAGTTGAGATAATTCTTCTTTCAAATTCCGCATAGCCAACAACTCCTTTTCGGCTTCTGTTAATTTCCAGACCGAAAATAAACCGATTCCGTTTATTTCTTGAGTTAAATAATGTGGCATTTACAAAATTATTTTTCCCTTTTCATTTCAATAGTACATCCTTATAATTTGGTGTTTGAGCAAAAATCTGTTTTACAAAAGCACATTGCGGATATATCCGTACATCTTCTTTTCGTGCAAAATCAACACAATTTGCAACCATCTTTCCACCGATTCCTTGATTTTGATATTTGTCTGCAACTTTAGTACTTGTAATAACGATTGTATTATCACCATCCCAAAAATAGTTCATTTCTGCTATTTCTTGATCATCATCTACAGCAAAAAACATTCCGTCTATGCCATTGTCTCTTTGTTTAATTACAATCATAACTTATTGGAGTTAATAATCTGTTTTATCGGGAAAAGTTTAATTTTGCTTTATGATTAAGAACATGTAATGAATTTGATGACTTCTACATAAATGAAAGTTCAGCGTTTCGAGATTTTCAAAAATCTCGAAACGCTGAAAAAGCAACTCTAATTCACTTTTTTATTTTTCTTTACTTAATAAGTCACGAATCTCACCAAGTAATTTTACCTCTTCCGATGGTTCGGCAGGTGTAGCCGGAGCTTCTTCTTTTTTGTGAGATATTCTATTGATTACTTTTATCATCAAGAAGATACAAAACGCAATAACAATAAAATCAAAAGTGGTCTGGAGAAATGTTCCATAATTGATAGTAACTGCAGGAACAACATTCCCAAGGTTATCTACTGCTGCATCTTTCAAGTCAATTTTCAAATCAGTAAAATTAACACCACCAACAAGTAATCCGACTAATGGCATAATTAGATCTCCTACTAAAGAAGATACTATTTTACCGAAAGCACTTCCCAAAATAATACCGACTGCCATGTCCATTACATTACCCCGCATGGCAAAAGTTTTAAATTCCTGAAAAAATTTCTTCATGATAAATTCTTTTTTTTTGTCCTAATTTATTAACACAAAAGTAATAAAAATGTTTTTAAAATACTATTTTTATTTTCAAGGCAAAAAATTTGACTTTTTTATTTATCTTTGTGAAATGATTTGGATGTTTCATACATCAAAATTGTTTGGTGTCGTTTTGTAAATACGAATTTAATATATAAATAACATAGATAACAAAAAAATATGGTAAAAGTAAAGATCTTAGCAATAAATCCAGGCTCAACATCAACAAAGGTGGCTATTTTAGAGCTTAACATGAACACTGCAGATGAAAAAGATATAATAAATCAAGTTTTTTCGATAAATATAAAGCATAGTACAGAAAAAATTGATGAGTTTCCTAATATTGCAACTCAATATCAATGGAGAAAACAATGTATATTGGATGAACTGAAAGCAAATCATATTAATATTTCAGACATCAAATATGTAATTGGAAGAGGAGGATTGGTGAAAAGCATTTCTTCGGGAATTTATCGTATCAATGATTTGATGCTGGAAGATTTGAGAATCGGCTATAATGGAGAACATGCTTGTAATTTAGGGGGATTGATAGCCGATGATATTGCAAAATCCATAGGAGTGGAATCTTTCATTGCCGATCCGGTAGTGGTTGATGAAATGGCACCTATTGCAAAAGTTGCAGGACATCCTCTTTTTCAACGCAAATCTATTTTCCATGCTTTGAATCAGAAAGCTATTGCTCGCATGTATGCAAAACGTGTCGGAGAAGAATATGAAAAGTTGAACCTGATAGTTGTTCACATGGGTGGTGGAGTTAGCATAGGAACACATCAACGAGGATTGGTAGTGGATGTAAATCAGGCATTGAATGGGGAGGGTCCTTTTTCTCCCGAACGTTCAGGAACTTTGCCTGTAGGAGATTTAATAAAAGTTTGCTTTAGCGGAAAATATAGTGAAGCAGAGCTTAATAAAATGGTTGTTGGCAAAGGTGGTTTTGTCGCTTATTTAGGCACCAACAATGCTTTAGAAGTAGAAGAACGAACTAAAAATGGTGATAAGGAAGCTGAATTTTATTCTTCAGCAATGGCATATCAAATCGCTAAAGAGATTGGAGCATCGGCTACTATACTTAAAGGAAAAGTGGATGCTATTTTGCTTACAGGAGGCATAGCTTATGATAAATCGTTCGTGCAAAACATAGCTCAATATGTTGGTTTTATTGGACCTGTTGAAGTTTTTCCGGGTGAAGACGAAATGCACGCTTTAGCTCTCAATGTATATTTGATGCTTACAGGAGAAATTCCTTGCAAGGAATATAATTAACGTGTGTTCGGGATCAAATGAAGTTGTTTATAGTTTATTGCTTAATGGTGAAATAGTATGGAAGTTAGAGAAGTTATAATAATAGGTATAATAGTAGAATAGTACAATGTTTAAACTTTCAGCTTTCAATATTATAACTTCCTGTAACTTCGTTTAACTTGCCTAACTTCTTTTAAGCAAACATGTAAACCCCAAATTCACGTTAATTAGTTAGTCTTATAAAACAGTAAAAAATGCTATAAAGATTCTATAAAATCTTTATAGCATTTTTTATGGTTTCATTATTAGCTTATTATTTCTTTTTAGGTGTTCTAAATTTATATCCCAAAGTTAAACCAAATGTTTCCTGAAACTGTAGATGGTCAGTGGTGATTCCTTCGATAATTTTTCCATCACCATCATATACATTGAATCGCACATTGTAATCATAAAACATTCCCACTCTAAGTGTCGCAGAAAGCCAATCCGTAATGGAAAATCGCCATGTCATTTCAAAATTAGTAGTCAGATTTCGTAAATGATTGTAATCTCCCAGATAATCATAGAACAATTCCAGCTTTGTATTCAAATTTATTTTAGGATGAATATCTGCCGAAAAGCTAATACGGGTAAGTGCTCCTACCGAAAAACGCACTTTTTTCAAAGAATCAACACCAAAGGCTGCTTGATGATAAAAGTCAGAATGTGTTTTTGTAATCATTTTTCCTGCTACAGGAGAAATATACCACGACCACATTTTACGTTTGTATTCCATCCCTAATGATAAAGTTACTGTTCCCGGAGTCATAAAGGTGGACGTAACAATGGAATCATTGGCAGGATCTTTGCTTTTGACGATTTGTGTATATATGTTCAGCAATGCTCCATAATACCAGTTTTTTCCCGCTTTAAAGCCTAATTTGGAATTTAGTTCTATTTTATCGGATGTTTTTTCATATTTTCCTTTTTCCGAAGAAATAGTCTTGAATGTATACCGCATCCCAAAATCAAGGTCTAATGTATTTTCCCAGGATAGTTTCCCTTTATTGTAAAATAAATAAAGATTATCCAATGTGGAAAGTCCGAAAAATGGGTCACTGCTACCTACCCAATTTTTAGAATATGATTGATTCAAGGACAGTTGAAATCTTCCACCAAATACCCATTTTTCATTTCTTGATGTGTCTGCAATTCCGGCAGCAGCACGAGCTTTATCTGCAACTTCTGTAACTGTTTGAGAAAAAGAAGAAAAAGATAATGGCAGAATGGCAATAAAAATAATAAATTTTCTCATTGATAAATAGTATTTTGTTAAAAATTAGTTAATTTACAAAGTTATATTTTTTTATTTTATGCTTAATAATTATCAAATATAATTATGATGTTATAACCAATAAACTTCGGAATTGTTTGAACCAATATTATTTTTTTGTTTCTTTCATGTTTTATTAGACCTTTTCGGAAATTAATATAAGCTGTATTAACGCAAATTTGGGATCAATGGTGCAAGGGCGAAATGGTAGAATGGTACAAAGTTGAAATGTTTTAACTTTGTACCATTCTGCCATTTTACAGCTTTACCGTTCGCAATAATGCCTTTGTTGGATAAATATTCTACCTTTGTTGTTTTATTCTGCCAGGCTCTCCTGTTTCTTTTTACAGGCAAAGCTTGTTTGGATAAAACGGACGAGGCAAAGAGCCGTCTGCCGAACGGGGGTAACTACTAATGGATATTCGCTGTTCCACAATCTCGGAAAATTAAATCTTATAATATGACTCATACTATTTTCTGTTTTTTTTGTCAGTATATATTATAATGTAATAAATTTTTATAAAGAAACAAAAAAATCTATTCGCTTAGTTACAGCAAATGAAAGATTATTTTATTTCTTATTTGCTGTGTTGCAGCAAACGTAAAAATAGTTTGTTTCTCATTTGCTGTGTTGCAGCAAACATGAAAATAGTCTGTTTCTTATTTGCTGTGTTGCAGCAAACATGAAAATAGTCTGTTTCTTATTTGCTGTGTTGCAGCAAACGTGAAAATAGTCTGTTTCTCATTTGCTGTGTTACAGCAGACAAGAAAAAGTTTTTTCTCTGCTTTGCTTCAGCAAGCGATGGATTAATTTTCTCTCTGCTGTGGCAAAGCAAGGCTATCACGTATTTTACTTTATATCTTCAGGAAACAGTTTGCCTGAATTGCTTCGTGCCTCTCAATAATATATTATCGTGAGTTCGGGGTTTACTTGTTTGGTTAGGAGAAGTTATAAAGTTTAAACATTTTACTTTTATACCATTCTACCGTTTCACCTTTGTAGCATTGACCCCGAACTCACGGTAATATAAAAAATCAATGGTTTTCGGGAAGTTGCAAAACAACAACTTATCATTTCCTATTTTTTTTAACATTTCAGTATCGGAAGGAAATCCAGCTTCAAATAAACCCTTTTTCAGGTGTGTAATTTTTGCTCATAAAAAAACTACACACCAAAATCAGGTTGTTTAAATCGAAGGGAGACAAGCCACAGGAAGTCGAAAAAATAGACCTTTTCATTTACCTTCTGACTTGCCGGACTTAGTGTTGCACCCGCAATTACAATTTGCACATTTATTGTCCTTGTCCTGCTTTTTCGAAAATGCCTTCCGCAGTTTAAATGCGGTCAATAGCACGCATACCGCCAATACTGTGTAAACAATTATATTTTGCCAATCCATAATATATTCTACTATTTCTAATTATTAACCACTAATCAAAGCAGCCCTCCTATCTGATAAACACCGAATGCCACCAGCCATGCCAAAGCGGTTGTATAGATTGCTGTGAAGACCGCCCATTTTGTGCCTGCCTCACGGCGTATTGCCGACAGGGCAACTATGCAGGGAAAGTAAATCAAGACAAACAGCATAAATGAGTAGGCAACAAGTGGTGTAAATACCTTTTGACCAATTTTACTGCCCGAAGTGAAGGTTTGTTCCTGTAATTTCGTTTGCAAATTAGTTGAAGTTTCATCGGCTTCCAAATCGGACTGATACAGTACGCCCATTGAGCTGACTACAATTTCTTTTGCCGCAATACCGGTTAAAATGCTTACGCCTATCTTCCAGTCATAGCCCAACGGCTCAATGGCAGGCGCGATAAAATGCCCTAAACGACCGATATAGGATTTTTCCATTTGTTCGGAGGCTTGCGAAATCTCCAAGTCTTCTATCTGTTGTGCTTTTGCCTCATCGGATAAGCTTGTGTTTTGCACAACCAATTCCATTTCCTGTTCATAATCTTTTGTGTATTCCACATTTCTTGGGAAATAGCCCAATGCCCAAATCAGAACGGAGGCAACCAGAATGACAGTCCCCATCTTGGTAAGATACTGAACACTCTTATTCCATGTGTGAATTCCGATATTTCGCAGGGTAGGAATACGATAAGGCGGCAGTTCCATTACAAACGGTACATCGTCTTTTTTAAAGAATAACTTTTTAAATAAAACAGCCATTAAGGCGGCAAGCAATACGCCTATTGCATATATACTCAACAGAATCAGTCCCTGATTATGCGGGAAAAAGGCGGATATTAACAGGATATAGACCGGCAAACGGGCGCTGCACGACATGAAAGGAATGATCAACATGGTCAATATCCGATCCTTTCGATTGTCCAGTGTCCGCGTTGCCATGATGGCAGGCAAGCCGCAGCCAAAGCCCATCAACATGGGAATAAACGATTTGCCATGCAAGCCGATTTTGTGCATCGCTTTGTCCATGATAAAGGCTGCACGAGCCATGTAGCCGGTATCTTCCATCAGCGAAATGCAAAAGAACAGAATGAGGATATTGGGAAGGAAAACAATCACACCGCCCACACCGCCGATAATTCCATCCACCAGCAAATCTCGCAGCATGCCATCCGGCATATTGTTTTGTATAAAATCACCCAATGCACTCACCCCCGATTCTATCCAGTCCATCGGATAGGCGCCCACTGTAAAGGTGAGTTGGAACATCGCCCACATAAAGAGTAAAAACAACGGTATTCCGAGCCATTTGTGGGTTAATATTTTATCGGAATTGTATCCTTTCGGCTCCCGTGTTTCTACGGCGGGCTGATAGGTTTCTTTTAACGCTCCGCGAATAAAGGCATATTTGGCATCGGCAATAACGGTTTCGGCTTTGGTACCGTATTCCTTTTCCAGGCGTTGGACTTCTTCCTGTGCTGTTTGTATAATTTCCTGCGAATCGGCAAAGGAGGCAATCTGCTGCGTGAAAGCTTTATCGTCTTCCAGCAGCTTAATTGCCACGTATTGCGAGTGGAAGGCATCATTGATTTCGTTGTGCTTCTTTGCAGCTGCCTTTATCCGCCGGATGGACGTGTTGATCTCTTCGCCGTAGTTGATATGGATATGCCGCGAATCGGGATTGCTGTCTTCATAAACATCTATCACCTTATCCAGCAGTGTACCGATACCCTTGCCTTTGGAAGCTACGGTAGGAATAATGGGAATGCCTATCATCTCTCCGAAATGCTGGTAGTCGAATTTATCTCCCTTTGCCTGCAGCTCGTCGTACATGTTTAAGGCAATCACCACACGGATATTCATATCTATCAATTGTGTGGTAAGAAAAAGGTTGCGTTCCAAATTGGAAGCGTCAATTACATTGATTACCACATCGGGCAGCTCTACGGAAAGGTGCTTGCGAACAAAGAGTTCTTCGGGCGAATATTCGGAAATGGAATAAGTGCCGGGCAGGTCGGTGAGATCAATGCGGTAATCTTGCTGGTTAAAATGAGCCGTTTTTACATCTACCGTTACGCCGCCGTAGTTACCGACGCGCTCGTGCTTGCCTGCAGCTCGGTTGAAAATGGTTGTCTTACCACAATTGGGATTACCCACCAGCGCCACCTGAATTGTCTTTGTTCCGGTTTTGCTGTGCTGTTTTGTCTTTTCATCCAAAAATGTCCCTTCGTAGTTTTTGTTTTCCAATGCATCCGCTTCTTCCTGAGAGATGATTTCAATCAGCGAGGCTTCGCTTTTACGCAGCGACACGCGGTAGCCCATCAATTCGTATTCAACGGGGTCTTGCAAAGGCGCTTTTTTGATGGCTTTTACCCGTGTCCCCTGCACAAATCCCATCTCGGTGATTCTTTTACGGAAGGCTCCGTAACCTTTCACCTTGGCAATAACGGCGGTTTCGTTATCGGCTAAATTAACTAAGTGTCGTATCATGTTTTTATATTTATATGTTTCTATATTTATGTCTATTTTAGGTAGTGTACTAAAAAGTATGCCGATATAAAAAGGCAGTCAGAAAATGAAATGTTACTTTTGAATGATGATAAAACAGCTATGAAAAAAATGACAGGCAAACAATCTTTCAAAAAAGCCAAGCCAGGCAACAACAATCCTGTTATAGATGTAGGAAGATCCAAAATGACTATCGACAGACTTGCACCGGTTGGTGCAACCTTCAAAATGACCGTTGGCAGACTTGCACCGGTTAGTGCAATCTTCAAAACGACTGTCGGCAAAGTTGCACCAGTTAGTGCAACCTTCAAAACGGCTGTTGGCAGGCTTGCACCAGTTGGTGCAACTTTCAAAATAACTGTTGGCAAGCTTGCACCAGTTAGTGCAAGTCTCAAAACGGCTGTTGAGCATATTGTAGCACATAATAAATTTCTATTTCCCCAAAAAATCCAATAAGTCGTCTACTTTTATAATAGCATACTTTTTAAGACACTACCTTATTTTAAAAATTACTATTTCCAGTCCTACCCATTAAAAGCTAACATGTAATCTTAACATACAGGCTAAAGCGTTCTTCAAAGGTTCTCCTGTGCCGGAAGGATTAATGATATATTGTACATCCGGCTGGATTGCAAAGTTATCATTAAATTGCCATTTGTAATACAATTCCAGTGCAGTTTCGTGTTTGTGGTTTGTCTGGTGTATGCCGACATGGGCAAGGGCAAGTCCCAGAATGTCTTTTCCCTCTTTACTGAAAATCCCGAAATAATTGGCACCCAAACCAAGATAATAAGCATGTTCGTTTTTATCTTTCGGAGAAAAAGCAAGCTGAGCAAACAAGCCGATTTTTTTATTTTTTGCTTCGTTGTTCATTACGGTTTGGTCGATTAAGGCATAAAATCCGTAATTGTTATGAAACACATATTCCATGCTTTGACTTTCTTCGTTAAGCTCCTTGAATCCGGAATGGTAGAAGCCTCCTATCTTATACACCCCGTCCAGCTTGATGTTGGTTTTGGCATGAAATTCCGTTATGGCAAGTACTCCGTCGTCTTTGCCGAAATGCCAGGTTAAATTGTGAGGATTATGTTCGAAAGATTTCTGACAACCATCGAAAACTGCCGCCTGCCAGCTAAAAATTTCATTAATATCCCACTTGGCAGTAATGCCCAGTCCGGTAAGCGGAAAAATCGGCACGGGAACATTGCACGAAATCGTCGCCGGAACGCCAAAGGAACTGTTGATAAATTCCGCTCCGTTTTCGCTGACCATAAATTCCGCGTTCAAATCTTGCAAACCAACAGTGAAGGAGAACTTCGAAAACTCCTGCCTGAACCAAAGCTCATGCAAACAGGTATATGTGCCGGCGTCAATATTAGAAACCACTTGAAGATCGCCGGTGAAATTTTCCGAAAGCGATTTTCCATGTATGCTTGCACCATTGATAAAGAAACTACCGCCTTTCCACCAACCGGCTTTTTCCGTGTCGAAGCCTACTTTCAGGTTTCCCATACCCATATATCCGGCTCCTGTTTTCAATCCCCCCATTGTATTGACATACGCATCGCCAATGTACGCTCCTTCAAACCAAAATGGAAACTCTTTTTTTTGTAATGAATCCTGCTGTCCATATAAGTGAGTTACAGCAAATAAAATAATGAATAAATAAATTTTTCTTAACATTGTAAATTAGTTTTGATTAAACAATGCAAAGGTAGCTGCAGCTAATATGCTGAGAAATCCCATATTTTAGGGAATTTTTGGGAGGCTATCCCTATTTTTGGGGATAAATGTTATTGGATCTCTTACATTAATTGCTTATTCAAGTATATTTTTGTCTCATTTTTTTGCAAAGTGATAAATATAAAATATATGACTACTTAATATTTCACCTATAATGATTATCTTTGCACTCCAAATGAAATTATATCTACATGAATTTACTAAATTTCAATTCTTCATTTCCAGATGAGGCAAGTTGCAAATCCCAATGGAAATCCTATAGGGACAAACA
>QMCD01001205.1_pt1 | contig 24038 bp, 24 predicted proteins | sample 1821841 | NCBI WGS metagenome assembly QMCD01 (sample SAMN01991225, study PRJNA193472) | Termite gut metagenome, whole genome shotgun sequencing project. | isolation source: worker | host: Macrotermes natalensis | reverse complement strand
CGCTAAATAACCAAATAACCAAATCAACAATTAAACAATTAAACAACCTCAAAAAGGGACAACATTCCAAATACAGTCCCAATGCCTTTACCGAGAAAGGTTTATACATGCTCGCCACCATCTTGAAAAGTCCGCAAGCCACACAAAATACTCTTTTTTTACTTCCCCACAACTTTTACTTATGACCCAATATTATTATTCTGCAGACTTACAAAATTGCAATGCCTTTTTCTGCACAGGTGCACCTCCCATAAATCAAATGGGATCGAGTGCTCCAAAATTAAAACGGCGTTTAGGAAATGAGTATGAATGATTTGTTTTCAAAATTTGACAGATTGAAGCCCGCTTTTGGCGGGCTTTATTATTATTTTTCTCTGACATTTCAGAAATTTTATGTAATTGGAAAAGATTATTTTTCACAAAAACTAAAAAAAATTAAGTAAAAAGGCGTAATAGTTAATTTTTTTTCGTATCTTTGCAAAAAAGATCTATGAAAATAACGGAAAACATACGAGAACAAATTGACAAGTTCGAGAATGAGCAAATATTTACGATAGGAGAATTGGCTTTTCCTGCCCAAAATATCCATTCCGTGGCAAATGTGTTGAACGCATTGCAAAACGAAGGTTATATCTATCATTTGGCACGAAGATTTTACTATAAACCTCGAAAATCCTCGATAACGAACAATCCTATCCCAATCAATGAAGGAAAGGTTGTAAACTATTTTGCAAAGAATGCCGGTGGATATTTGACCGGTTTGGATGTTTTCCGTCAAATGGGACTGACTTCGCAAATGAGCTTCGTTCACACCATCGCCACGTTCGAGAAACGTAAGCCACTAACAGCAGGGAACTGTCGGATGAGATTCGTTAAAGCCTATTGCATACCTACTGCGAATAATATCGGCGTGCTACGTATTTTGGATGCGATACACGATGTAAAAACCATTCCGGATTGCTCGCCGGAGAAAGCTGTCAAAATACTATCGTCTCGAATTTCAGAATTTACAAAATCAAATGTTTACGAACTTGCGAAATGTGCAAAGAACTATCCACCCCGTGTTCGTGCCATTGTTGGAGCTTTGCTCGCTCAACTACACTATGAAGAAGAGGCAGAAAGTTTAAGAAAGACGATAAATCAACTGTCAAAATTCAATATGGGCATTTCCTGTGCAGCACTTCCTTGTCAAGAACAATTTAACATTGTGTAATTTATGAATCCTTTATTATTCAACAAAAAAATCCTCGAAGATTTAATCATTGAAACGGCTCAATACTTTGATATGCCACAAGTCTATATCGAAAAAGACTTTCATGTTTATTTAATGCTTAAATCCCTTGCTAAATCGCCCTACGCAGACAGTGTGATATTTAAGGGTGGAACTGCCCTTTCTCGCATTTGGAAAATCACAGATAGATTTTCCGAAGATGTCGATATTTGTGTAAATCCGACAGCGAAAAACAGCTTCAGTCAACTCAAAATAGAAAAAGATTTCATATCGAAATCGGTTGAACTAGAATATCCCAAAATTGATCAGCACGAGGATGAAATCAAAGGTGGCACACGTAGAAAAACGGTTCATCCGTTTCCCAAAATTATCGTTTCGTCAGAACCTCAATTGATCAAGGAGAATATTATCTTAGAGGTAACAGCAGTAAAACCGTCACGCATAATCGGATGTTCCAAACAAACAATAACCTCTTATATCGGCGACTTCTTGAGTGCGATTTCTTTGGTAGATGTGATAAAAGAATACGATCTCAATCCTGTGGAGCTTGCGGTTATGTTACCTGAATATACTCTTGCCGACAAACTTTGTCGAATCGTCAAAGAAGCGCATAAACAGGACAGCGAAGAACAACTCGGATTAAAAATTCGGGATTTGTATGATATTCATAAATTGCTTAAAAACAAGAATATTCGAGAGATTTTTTATTCCGAAAGTTTTGCAAAAATATTCTATGACACAGTGCTGGATGAGCAAGAAAACAACAACGAAATTCATAAATTCTCTGATACTCTTTTATTTTCAAACCCTTCGGAAGTATTGGCTTTGCAAAAAGAAAACTATAAAAAATTCAAAATATTGGTTTATTTTCAACCACCCGAACTTTCGGATATTATAAAAACATTGGAAAATAATTTTGCACGGCTTAAAGAATTAGACAGCATCCGGATTCGATCAAATGTTTGTTCAAGAATGGCAGAAAAGGTTGACATTCCAAAACCGCAAAAGAGCAAAGGGCGAAAAATGTAAATTGTAAATTCGTATTAAAAGTAAAGTGTTTTCTTTTTCTCTGTCAAACAGATAATCATTTTTACCAAAGAATAAAGAAAAATTAAAGGACACGCAAAACCTGCAATAACTGTCCAAATCATAATTGAAACCTACCGAACCACAATCACAAAGTATTGTTTTTTCCCTTTCTGTACCAAAATATACCTGTTGTTCATACAGTGTTCGGGGGTGATTAGGGTTTGTTCGTTCACTTTTTCTTTGTTGATGGAAACGCCGTTCTCTTTCAAGGCACGCCGTGCCTCGCCCTTACTTGCATAGATTTGCGTTTTTTCTGCCAACACATCAACCACATTGGCAGATGTAATATCGGCTTTGTCAACTTCAAACGTTTGAACGCCCGCAAACACTTCTAAAAATGTGCGTTCATCAAGATTTTCGAGGGTTTCCTTTGTGGCTTTTCCAAAGAGAATTTCAGAGGCTTCGAGGGCTTTTTGATAAGCTTCTTCGCCGTGAACACGAACGGTTAAATCTTTGGCAAGCGTTTTCTGTAAAGTGCGTAAATGCGGAGCTTGCGCGTGTTCTTCAATCATTTTCTCAATCTCTTCTTTGGTAAACATTGTGAAAATACGAATGTATTTCTCTGTGTCTATATCCGAGCAATTGAGCCAGAATTGGTAAAAATTGTAGGGCGATGTTTTTTCCGCATCTAACCAAACATTTCCGCTTTCGGTTTTTCCGAATTTTCCTCCATCGGCTTTCGTAATCAGCGGACACGTGAGCGCAAAAGCTTCACCTCCACTTTTTCTGCGGATGAGTTCTGTTCCTGTGGTGATATTTCCCCATTGATCGGAACCTCCCATTTGTAACTTGCACCCCTTATTCTCGTAGAGCCACAGAAAATCGTAGCCCTGCACAAGTTGATATGTAAATTCAGTGAACGACATTCCCTCTCCTTCGCCCGAAAAACGCTTTTTCACGCTGTCTTTCGACATCATATAATTCACGGTAATATGCTTTCCGATATCACGAATGAAATTCAGAAAAGTGTAATCTTTCATCCAATCGTAGTTGTTCACCATTTCGGCTCTATTCGGCATGTCGCTGTCGAAATCCAAGAAACGGCTCAGTTGTTTTTGGATGCACTCTTGATTGTAGCGCAGAGTTTTTTCATCCAACAGATTGCGTTCTGCAGATTTTCCGGAAGGGTCGCCGATCATTCCTGTTGCACCGCCCACCAAAGCAAGCGGTTTGTGTCCGCAATTTTGGAAGTGTTTAAGGATCATCACACCTACCAAGTGTCCGATATGTAAGGAGTCCGCCGTAGGGTCAATACCCACGTAAGCCGTAGTCATTTCTTTCAAGGTTTGTTCTTCCGTTCCGGGCATGATGTCTTGAATCATCCCGCGCCATTTGAGTTCTTCGATGAAGTTCATTGTTTGAATTTTTTTGCAAAGATACAAAAAAAAACGAAACTTCGTTTCGTTTTTTTGTTGATTTTTTTATTTGATTGGGCAAGGCGTGCCTTGCCCCTACTAATCGCTAATCGCTAATCACTATTCCCTAATCATTAATCATTAATAATTCCTCTCCTACCTTTTTCGCATCGAATCGTTGAATTTTCGATTGTAAAATAGATGGGGCTATAGGCTTGCGTAGAGCGGTTTTCAAGAGTTCTGCAAAGGCTTTGGGGTCATCAAAACTTTGTGAGCAATAGCCTCCGTCTGTTCCTAAAATGTCCATACAGCCTGTGTTTGGCGTGTGTACGATGGTTTTTCCGAGCACGCAAGCCTCCAACGCAACTAAGGATACCGATTCCGAAAACGAAGGAATGGCAACAACTTGCGCATATTTGATGTATGGCATCGGATTGGCAACCGCTCCTAAAAAATGCACACGAGTGGATATTGGTTTTGCTTTTTCTTCCAACATACTACGCAGATCTCCATCGCCGAGAATAAGCAAATGCAGCGTATCATCCGAGATTTGTGCAAAAGCATCCAAGAGCAAACTCACATTCTTCACATTTGCTAAACGTCCGACAAACAAAATGTATCTCTCCGGAACGGCAGTATTAAAAGGCTCTTCTGAACTTCGAACAATCTCTGAAGGGAATATCGGATTCGGCAAAACTTGAATTTTTTTCTCCGGCAAATGCAAAGTCTTCAATTCCTTTGCAACAGCATCACTCACGGCGATAATCTTCGTGGAATGCTTATACAACACTCGTTTTGCAAGATTTACAAAACGTCCTTTTCTGCCAAGAGCCAAATCATCTTGATCGAAAACGGCATGTTGTGTAACGATGAGTTTGCAAGATTTCTTCAGCCCGAACATTGCCAAAACAGCAATAAAATTAGCCAATTCAGAACCTGATATCAAAGTGGAAATGGATGAATTTCGGATGTGTTTCCGCAATCTAAAAATGGCATTGCGTTGACGGATATTTCCTAAATTAACAATGTGTGCATATTCGCTGAAACGCTCTTGTAGCAAGCCGTTTTCACGTGCTACAATCATATCCATCCGATAACCCATCGAACTCAAAATCCGAGCATAATTCAAAAACACAATACTTACGCCATTCACCACAAAATCCTGCATAAAAAAAGCAACATGTTTAGGATTGTGAAGATTTTTTTTTGAGATAAAAAGACGTTTAACAAATCGCAAAAACATCAGGACATACACGGAAAACCGGTTGTTTCTTGAATTGAAAAAACGATACAAAAAGTCATCGAAAGTATAGCTTAAATGATATTTTATTTTTGCAAAAAATCCAATGTTCGGTGCGATATAATAGCGATAAATCAAACGTCGTTTTCGGTGCAAGTCGCTTACAAAAACACCTTTATTTTCATTCGTAATAGACTTTTTATGTATTCGGTATTGAATCAAAACCGCATCGCAAAAATAAATTTTATATCCTTTCCCTGTGATTTTTAACCAAAGTGGCAAATCGTCAATCATCGGGATACGTTCATCACAATATCCCACTTCTTCAACGAGTGTTCTTTTATAAAATACTGCCGGAGCAACAACCTTGCAATGTTTTAGCAGTGAGCGATATTGTTCCTCTGCCGACAAACTGAAAAAACCTGTTTCACCGTTGTTTTCGGTGATATTTTCGATAAAATTTTGTTCTGTGAAATCCGTGTCATAAACACTCGCAATACCTTGAAAAATCTGCACATTCGGATTCTTTTCTATAAATTTCAAAACATTTTCCAATGCGTTTTCCGGTAAGGCATCATCTGCCGAAAACACATAAATCCATTCGCCCAAAGCGCACTTCAATCCACGATTCACATTCGCCGAAACACCTGTATTTTCAGACGTTTCAATAATTCTTACGCGAGATTGAAATTCGGGATTTTCGTTTAACCATTTTCTACAAACCGCAAGCGTTTGATCGGTGGAGAAATCATCCGTAACAATCCATTCAAAATCTTGAACAGTCTGATTTTTTAGGCTATTCAGAGCATTTGCAAGAAAATTTTCTGCATTGTACGTAGTAATGACGATGGAAAAGAATGGAGTGTTCACAATTTAACAATTTAGCGACTCCACAATCCGTGAAGTGGAGTGTCCATCAACAAATTTAACCACACGCACTTCGCCTCCTTTGGCTTTCACAATATCGTAGCCAACAATATCTTCGGGTTTGTAGTCTGCGCCTTTCACAAGCACATCGGGTTGAATTTTTCGGATCAGTTCGTAGGGTGTATCTTCATCAAAAATAATCACTTCATCCACGCAACGCAAGGCTTCGAGAATGATTTTTCGTGATTCTTGATCTTGAATCGGACGTGTTGGACCTTTCAATCGGCGCACGGATGCATCGCTGTTCAGCCCTACAACGAGCCTGTCGCCAAAGGTTCGAGCGGTTTGCAAATACTCAACGTGTCCTCGATGGAGGATGTCGAAACAACCGTTGGTGAAAACTGTGCTCATATTAATTTTTGATTAAGTCGGAGGAAATTAACTGCATAAATTCATCACGTGTGGAGAGGTTTTTGAGGAATGCTCCGGAGAAATCCGATGTTGTGGTGATGGAATTTTGTTTTTGCACACCTCGCATACTCATACACAAGTGGCGTGCCTCAACAACTACAGCCACTCCGAGCGGATTTAGGGTTTGTTGCAAACATTCTTTGATTTGTCGTGTGAGCCGTTCCTGTACTTGCAAACGACGTGCATAAGCCTCAACCATACGTGGAATTTTGCTTAATCCACAGATGTGACCGTTTGGAATGTAGGCAACGTGCGCCTTTCCGAAGAATGGAACCAAATGATGTTCGCAAAGCGAATAGATCTCAATATCTTTCACAACAACCATTTGTCGATAGTCTTCTTCAAACATCGCAGACTGTATAATCGCCTGTGGGTCTTGCTCATAGCCCTGAGTGAAAAACAACATCGCTTTCGCCATACGTTCGGGCGAATCCACCAAACCTTCGCGCGATGGGTCTTCGCCGATGAGTTTTAGGATAGACGTATAGTTTTCCGCCAATTTAGCGGTGGTTGCAGGGTCGTAAGAATCAATTTTTTGATAGCGCATAGCCATTTGTCATTTATGGATTACTAAATGCAAAGATACAAAAAAATTGACAATTAACAATTGACAATTGACAATTCTTTTTCCTGCCTTATTTTTTTGTTGAAAATCAACCGGAAGTATCCGGGTAATAATCGCAAGGAGATTGCGGGACCTACCCCGCAATGACGAATCTCAAATAACCAAATCAACAAATAAGCCACTAAGTAAAAAACGAAACAAGTTTCGTTTTTTTTCGTATCTTTGCAGAATGTTACGACAATCTCTACATATCAAACAACTCCAAAAGTTATCTCCGCAACAAATTCAATTGGTGAAATTGTTGCAGGTGCCTACCTTGGAGCTTGAACAACGCATAAAACAAGAACTTGAGGAAAATCCTGCATTGGAAGAGGTGAGCAATGATTCCGATTCCAACGATGCCGATGAACAGGATTTTTCTCCCGAAGATACCGAAAATTCAAGAGATACAGATGATTTCGACATCCGTGATTATTTAGATGAAGACGATGTTGCAGACTACAAACTGCGTTCAAACAACTACTCCGCCGAAAGCGACAGAAGAGAAATTCCTGTTTCGGAAGCACCCGGTTTTACAGACTATTTGCTCTCTCAATTCCGCTTACTTCCCAATTCCGAAACCGATTTCATCATTGCCGAAAATATTATCGGAAACATCGACGAAAGTGGTTATCTCCAACGGGAATTACCCGCTATTGTTGATGATTTGGCATTCTCTCAAAATGTTTTCACGGACTTGAAAACGGTGGAAAACGTTTTGAAAGAAATTCAATCTCTCGACCCTCCGGGCATCGGAGCACGGAACTTGCAAGAATGCTTGCTATTACAGTTAAATCGCAAAGATGGAACGGATATGGATAGCGAAGATCATCCGAAAAATATCGAACATTCGACCTCTCTTGCGAAACAAATTCTATCTCGGATGTTCGATGCTTTTATCCACAAACGCTACGATGCCATCCAACAACGCTTGAATATCTCGGAATCCCAGCTTTCACAGGCTATTCAAGAGATTACGAAACTAAACCCAAAGCCCGGAAATGCCTATACGGACGCAGTGAAAGAAAGCAGTCAAACCATTCTTCCCGATTTCACGGTATTGCCCGATAACGAGCATTTTGAAATCATATTAAACGCTCGGAATGCCCCGGATTTACGCATCAGCAGAGATTATGCCGACCTTCTGCAAACCTATTCCGAAAGCAAAAACAAAACTCAATCGCAAAAAGATGCGGTGATGTTTGTTCGACAAAAAATCGACTCTGCCCGCTCTTTCATCGAGAGTATAAAACTTCGTCAGGACACGCTTTTGGGAACAATGGAGGCTATCGTAAATCTGCAATCCGACTATTTTCGTTCCGGCGACATAACTGCACTAAAACCTATGAAAATGCAGGAGGTTGCGGATATAACCGGCTTAGATGTTTCAACGATTTCTCGTGTGGTAAACAGCAAATACGTGCAAACACAATTCGGTATTTTCCTCTTGCGAGAACTGTTTTCCAATGCCATTTCAAGCGAACCCGGCGATGATGTTACTTCTGCGGAGGTCAAGGTGTTGATTCGTGAAATCATCGACGGCGAAGACAAACGCAAGCCTTTGAATGACGATGCGCTTACTGCAATTTTAGCGGAAAAAGGTTACGCTTTGGCACGACGAACAATTGCCAAATACCGCGAAAATATGGGCATTGGCGTGGCTCGTCTGCGAAAAACTATTTGAGTGCCGACCAATATCTTCGTGCATTTTTCAAATGTTCGGAATAGGTTTTTGCGAAAGCATGATACCCCGAAAAGTCGGACTTGGCGCAGAAATACATATATTCCGTTTGTGGAGCATTGAGTACAGCATCCAATGAGGCTATCGACGGACAACATATTGGACCCGGTGGCAAACCTTTGTTTTTGTAGGTATTGTAGGGTGAATCATACTGCAAATGCGCTTTCAAAATCCGTCGCAAGGCGAAATCGCCAATGGCGTATTTCACCGTAGGGTCTGCTTGCAACAACATTCCTTTCCGAAAACGGTTGATATAAACCGATGCAACCAACGATTTTTCATCGTTTTTGCGAGTTTCTTCCTCCACAATAGATGCGATGACACTCGCTTGAATGGGCGATAAACCTTGCTTTTCCGCCTTTTTCTTTCGTTCTTCGCTCCAAAATTTTTTGTACTCCTCTCGCATACGTTCAACGAACTGTTCCGCATTCGTATTCCACCAAAATTCATACGTATTGGGAATAAAAAGAGCGATGACTTCCTCTTCTTCGAGATGGTTTTTTTGTAAGAAATCCGCATCGAAAAAGGCTTGCATCAAACTCACAGAATCCGCTTCTATCAAGGTGCTTATCTTATTCGCAAGTTGGCTCAAAAGACGAACATTGTTGAACGTAACTTTGACAGGTGTTTGTCGTCCGCTCCGCAAAACGGTAACCAACTGCCGATTGGTCATTCCGTGTCGAAGTTCATAACGTCCTGCTTTCACGTTGTTGGAGTATTTTTTCAGACCTTGCCAGAACTCAAAGTTGACGGTGGATTTTAGGAAGTCGTGTGTTTTTAGACTATCTTGAACTTGTCTGTACGTCGCACCGGTAGGGATATACAGGAATCCATCTTTTTTCACATTCGGTGCGAACATTGTCAAATATGCGCCAATCAAGGCTATGCAGGCTGTTATGAACAGTGCAGTAAGGACGTATTTTTTTGTTTTTTTCCTCTTCATAAGGATGCAAAGATACGAAAAAATTACAAAATAGGTTTAATTTTTCTTAAAAGCATATTTTTACACACAGTCTAAATTACAAGGGTAAAAACATACAAATAAACAAGATAGGCAAAATGTTAAAAAACTTTAACTTAAAAAATATACGAAAATTGGGTTTTTCCCGTTATATATATGAAATCAATTACGAATTAAAAATTACGAATTACGAATTATTTTATGAACTTTATAAACTTTATAAACTGAAATCAACAAATAAACAAATAAACGATTAAACATTTATGAAAAACCTAACAAACCTCAATGATGTGAACAGCAAAATCATTGTAATCCGAAATCAGAATGTTATCTTGGATAGCGATGTGGCAATGCTTTACGGAGTACAAACTAAAGAAGTAAATCAAGCAGTAAAAAACAATCTTAACAAATTTCCTAATGGATACATTTTAGAAGTTAATAATCAGGAGCTTGGTGATTTGCGGTCAAAAAATTTGACCACAAATATGTCTTCGATGACAAGATCCGCTCCCAAAGCATTCACCGAGAAAGGCTTGTATATGCTCGCAACCATCCTCAAAAGTTCGCAAGCCACGCAAACAATAACCAAATAAACATAAAAAAATGAACAAACTAAAAAAACTTCTATTTCTATCCGTGCTGTCATGCAGTGTTTACAGCACTTTTGCGCAGAATGTGAGTGTTGGCGAGAAAGAGTTCGACGCTCATCCTTCTGCGATTTTGGAGCTTCAAAGCACCTCGAAAGGTGTACTGATTCCTCGTTTGAACGCAGTTCAACGATCAGCCATTCCGGTTGATTCGTTGTCGGTCGGACTGCTCGTCTATCAAACCGATTCCACTTCGGGATTCTATTATTTCGATGGAAGAATGTGGAAATGTCTGAACACACAAAGTGCAGAAATTCTAAGCGGAAACCTCGCTGATGTGGCAATGACCGGGGATTACAACGACTTGCAAAATATCCCTGCAATGTTCGACAGCAACTATTTTACTCTAAAAAACCAACCTTCGTTTCAAGATAGTATCGCAGAATACGGATTTGACGGGGAATACAGCAATCTCAAAAACATTCCCGCACCGTTCGACAGTAATTATTTCGCCCTAAAAAACCGTCCTTCTTTTCAAGACAGTATCGCAGAGTATGGATTTGACGGGGAATATAGCAATCTTAAAAATATCCCTGTGTTGTTCGACAGCAATTATTTTGCTCTAAAAAATCTGCCCTCAATTCAAGATAGCATCTCGAAATACGGATTTGACGGGGAATACAGCAATCTTAAAAACATTCCTGCACCGTTCGACAGTAATTATTTTGCTTTGAAAAATCTGCCTTCAATTCAAGATAGCATCTCGAAATACGGATTTGACGGGGAATACAGCAGTGTCAAAAACATTCCTGCGCCGTTCGACAGTAATTATTGGGCATTGAAAAACCGTCCTGTGTTGTTCGACAGCAATTATCTCGCATTAAAAAATCTACCTTCAATGCAAGACAGTATCACGAAATACGGATTTGACGGGGAGTATAGCAAGTTGAAGAATGTTCCTCCGGAATTCACTCCGAAAGTTCATCAGCATATCAAATCGGACATTAGCGATTTTTCGCATACGCACACAACGGCTGAGCTTCCGCCCTATCCGACACTTTCGAGTTTAGGTGCGGCTCCTGTTTCGCACGGGAATCACGTCCCAAAAACGCAGAGTGTCAACAATGCCGTATTCCTGCGAAACGACAACACTTGGCAAGCGGTAGTTCCTGCAAACATTGGTGCTGCAACAAGTTCGCACACGCATACCAAAGCAAACATTACAGACTTTTCGCATACGCATACTCGGCAAAACATCACCGATTTCGCACACAATCACAACAAATCAAACATTACGGATTTTGCACATACGCACAGCAGATCAGAGATTACCGACCTTGCACAGGAATTGGCGGCATTGAAAACAGAGCTGGCAAGCCTACGCGCTACGGAATTTAGCAAACAACTGCCTGTTGGTACAATCGTGATGTGGACGGGCGCACAGAATGCAATACCCAAATGTTGGGCGATTGTTGAAGCGATGGCAGGGAAATTTCCTGTGGGCGTGCAATCTTCGGGAGGAAAATACACGGTGGCAAAAAGTACAGATTCGGATAATAAAAGCGGACAAAATGAGATTGTATTGACAACCGACCAACTCGCTTATCACAACCATGCTATGGAATTTAAACAAGGTTCACGCCATAGTGGTGCCGGAAGCAATACCGGTTTTTCTCCTCTTGAATATGCCTATGCTTACACCGGCAGTGAAGTAAACCATTGGGGGGCTACTTGGCACGCAGGGAAGAATCAAGCTCACGAAAACCGCCCTCCATTCTACGGCGTTTATTTTATTAAGAAAACAACTAACACCTGCAATTAAAACGGCGAAAGGTTAAGGGTTAAAGGTTAAGGGTGCTCCTATGTGCGCACATTTCAATTGAGCGCAGCACCTTTTACCTTTTGCCGTTAACCTTTTACCTTGTGTAAATTGCAAATTGCAATTTACACGTTATTTCGTAGCGTTCGTAAATTCAATTTCGTTGGCAAACTTGCGGAACTCAACATCCTCTTGTGCCTGTCTTTTGAACTCGGAATCGCATTTTTTCAAGTTTGCATAAACCTCGTTAGCATTGTCTTCACGTGCAGCAACAATCGCTTTCAGATAGTTGGCTTTTGGAGATTCTTTTGCTGCTGATAAGGTTTGTTTTGCTCCGGCTAAATCGCCCGACAAAATTTGCGACAAAGCCAAGTTCAAGTCGCCTTTCTGACTTGCCAATGCAGCAGATGCACCTGCATAATCGCCTTCTTTAATCAAAATCGGAGCGAGGTTCGGACCTGCCTCTGCATTGCCTTTGTTCTTCGCATCACTGAAGTATTTCTTTGCATTTTCAAAGTCATCTTTACTCAATGCAACAACACCCATATTATTCAAAACCGTAGCATTGTTGGCAGACAACTCATTTGCTTTTTGCAAAACAGCATCTGCATCTTCGTATTTTTGACTTTGCAAATGCAGGAATGCCACATTGTTGAAACCTCTCCAATCGTTGGGATAAACCTCTGTTGCAGCGGTGTAGATTTTCATCTTGACAGCGTTGTCTTCCGTGAGTGTTCCGGCAAACAAGAGCTCTTCAACCGTCAAATCTTTAGGACCCAAAGAGTCGGTTGCGCTTGCCGTTGCGAGTGTCAACATCTCTTCATTGGTTTTGTTGATCGCTTCGATTTCAATTGCCATTTCTGCACGACGCAAAGGAGGCAGAATCTCATCTTCAATTTCTTTATACGTAACAATCATATTGCGCATTTCCTGTTCACGACGTGCCGGATCGTTCGATTGAATCACGTTGATAATACGGTCTTTATCCGCAATGGTAGATGCGCGCAATGCCGCCATAAAACTATCCCAATCTTCGCCTCTTGCCTCAACCGTGAGCGGAAGCTCTTGCGTGAGTTGTTTCGCAGTGATGCGTTTTTGACCTTTTTTCAAGTTCTTGTTATACTCTTTCACCAACTCATCAATGGCTTTTTTGTACATATCACGAACATACTTTTCAGCCGTTTTCGAACGATCTTTTGCAAGGTTGTTGTTGCGTGCAAGCTCGCCTTCGGGAGATGCCCATGCAATCACTTTGATCGAAACCATCGCTTGTTCGCCTTTCATCGCACTTTTCAAATCCTCAAATGCTTTTTTAGCCTCTTCGGTTTTATTGGCAGCCAAATTCATATTCAAATTCGACATATCCACCACAAAATACAAGGTTGCTTTTTGCACCGGATTTTCTGCTTTTTTGTAATTATCTTTCGCAAAAGATGGTTTTGCAGATTGATTATCTGCTAAATTGGGCGTAGTGTTCACTCCTGTTGCCATCGTTTTTTCTCCAAGTGCAAGGGCTTTTTTCAAAGCGGCAGCATCTGTGTTGCTCGCAGGAACGCCTGCACTTTTCGCGCTTTTCGCAGGAAATACGGTAGGGTTCACAATCAGTTTTGCATTCTTGTATTCCGGTTTATACGGAACCTCATCGGCATACGTGAACTTACCTCCCTCTTTCTTTTTGATGGTTGTTCCTTCCATATCGGAAACGGTTTCTCCTTTCAAAACAATGGGTTTCAAAGGCGTAGAACCGCCTTCATACTGCAATTCGGGTTGAAAAACAACACCTGCTTTTTTGTTGAAATAGTTGGGTTTGTACGAACCTTCGACACTGATTTTCACTTTGTCGCCGTGCATCTCCATAGGATTAGGTGTTTGCACATATTCGGCATCGGTGGGATGCTTCTTCACCATCTTGCTTAAACTGTCGCATCCGGTGGCTAAAAAACTTGCAGAAGCAAGTAGTACGAGAATTTTTGAAAATTTCATTTTCATCATCAGGATAGTTTGTTTTTTTTATTTTAATGCTTTTTAACTTACTATTTTAGGCTTTTAACTCGCAAAGATACGAAAAAAAATCGGAATTTGCAAATTTACGCACTTGGATTCTCTTTGGAATCTGCCAATTTTTGCATTTGAAATGCGATTTGTTCATCTTCAATTCGAGAGAACAAATGCTCTGCTTTGTTGATTTGATGCGCTGTTTGAACCAAATCCATACGTCCTGCCTCACTCCATTTCTGTGCGGAGATATTCAACATACGATTGATTTTTTCTGCAGTAAACGGCAAGAACGGCTCACAAACAATGGCTAAATTCGCACAAATCTGAACACTTATATTCAAAATTGTTTGCACACGTTCCGGATCGGTTTTTTGAAGTTTCCAAGGCTCTGTTTCGGTAAGATATTTATTTCCCAAACGCGCCAAACTCATCATTTCCGTAAGGGCTTCACGGAATTTATAATTTTCTATGCAGGCGGCTATTTTTTGCGGAATAGCTTTGATTTCTGTTATAACTTCGTTATCAAGGTCGGTAAAACCGGCACATTCGGGAACTTTTCCCTCATAATATTTATCAATCAAAACGATGGTACGATTCACAAAATTTCCGAAAATCGCCAACAATTCGCTGTTGTTGCGTGTTTGGAAATCTTTCCACGTGAAGTCGTTATCTTTCGTTTCCGGTGCGATTGCTGTGAGCACATAACGCAAAACATCTTGTTGATTCGGAAATTCCTGCAAGTATTCGTGCAACCAAACCGCCCAATTTCGAGAAGTTGAAATTTTATCGTTTTCCAGATTCAGAAACTCATTTGCAGGCACATTGTCGGGCAAAATGTATGAACCTTCGGCTTTCAACATCGCAGGGAAGATGATGCAGTGGAAAACGATATTGTCTTTCCCGATGAAATGCACAAGTTTGGTTTCACTGTCTTTCCAGTATTTTTCCCAATCCGGACGTAATTCTTTTGTTGCGGAGATATAGCCGATCGGCGCGTCAAACCAAACATATAGCACTTTTCCTTCTGCATTGTCGAGAGGCACTTTCACTCCCCAATCCAAGTCGCGTGTTACTGCACGAGGCTGCAATCCCAAATCTATCCACGACTTGCATTGCCCGTAAACATTGGTCTTCCAATCTTCTTTATGTCCTTCGAGAATCCATTCCTTAAAAAAATCTTCGTATTGATCTAACGGAAGATACCAATGCTTAGTTTCCTTCAAAATCGGCGTGTTTCCGCTGATGGTGGATTTCGGATTGATGAGATCCATTGCATTGAGCGATGTTCCGCATTTTTCACATTGATCGCCGTAGGCATTCGGATTGTGGCAATGCGGGCATTCGCCTGTGATATAGCGGTCGGCAAGAAATTGATTGTTTGCCTCATCGAAGTATTGTTCACTCATTTTTTCGATGAATTTTCCGTTATCGTAGAGCGTTTTGAAAAAATTCGCAGCCGTTTCGTGATGTATTTTTGCGGAAGTGCGTGAATAAATATCAAACGAAACGCCCAATTCCACAAAGGATTGTTTGATGATGTTATGATACTTATCTACGATGTCTTGAGGAGTAACACCCAATTGACGGGCTTTTATCGTGATCGGAACACCGTGTTCGTCGCTTCCTCCGATAAAAACAACATCTTTTTCTGTCGAGCGCAGGTAGCGAACGTAGATGTCGGCAGGCACGTAAACGCCCGCCAAATGCCCGATGTGAATAGGTCCGTTGGCGTATGGAAGCGCAGTTGTTACAGTGTAACGTTTAGGGTTTTTAACTTTCGATTGTTCAAAATTCATGGTCGTTCGATGAAATTTGTTTGACTTTTTAGTTTATTTTTGCAAAGTTACGGAAAAAATTACAATCTGCGAAAAAAATTTTTACGATGAACACACTTTTGAATTCGTTTATAAAACATATAAGACTTATGACAACTACCCAGAAAGTATTGATTTTACTTGCTCTTGCAGGATGTTTTACCCTCTATGCAAACATCAACAAAGGAAAAATTTCAGACCCGGAGTATTTTTCTGCCAAAATTGAAACATCTATCGACTCCACCAAATACAAGAAAATCGACCAAGTGGTTAGCAACGCTTTCAGCAAAGGACGTTTCAACGGACACGTGCTCTATGCGGAAGAGGGAAAAATTCTTTACAACAACACCTTCGGTTACGAGGATTTCAAAACCAAAAAACCGTTATCCGACACTTCTGTTTTTCAACTTCGAGCAAACCCTTTACTGCCGTTGCAATCCTGAAATTACATCAAGAGAAAAAATTGGACATCAACCAACCTGTAATTTTTTATCTTCCCGATTTTCCTTACAGAAATGTAACGATCAAGCATCTCTTGCAACACCGTTCGGGATTGCCGAACTATCTGCATTTGGTGCATAAAAATTGGAACTATCGTCAGCCCTTGACCAATGCGGATCTCACGCCTCTCATCAAAAAAACAAAAGCAAAATTGCGCTTCACACCCGACAGTAAATTTCAATACTGCAACACCAATTACGCTTATTTGGCGAACATTGTGGAGAAAGTGAGCAAACAGAAATTTCACGATTATTTGAAATGTGAGATTTTTGAACCGCTTTCGATGAACAAGAGTTATGTGTTTTCTTACGATGATCGGCATTCCTACACCGCTGTGAAAGGGTACGACTATTCACGGAAACGTGGATTTTTCGAGCGTAAGGCGGATTATTTGGATGGTGTTGTTGGCGACAAGGGTGTGTTTTCTACGGCAAACGACTTGTTTTTATTCGATCAAGCGTTGTATGACTACAAGTTTATCTCCAAGAGTCTTCTCGACTTGGCATTCACGCCTGCACGTCCGTTCGATGAAAAGCACAATCGGGATTATGGTTTGGGATTTCGTGTAAAACTTGCCGACGACGGGCAGACGACTGTTGCTTATCACAACGGCTGGTGGAAAGGCTTTCGCACTTATTTCATTCACGATTATGAAAAGCATCGCACGTTGATTTGGCTCAACAACCGCAGTGATGTTACGATTACTCCGTATATGGGGGAAATTCTTGACCAGACGGGGTTGAGCGAGGAGGAGCAGTCGGTTCTTGGTGGCGACTAAAAAAATCAACGGACAGCTTGAAAAAATCAAGCCATCCGTTGCACCATAAAAAAATTTAAAATGAAAACAAACAATTCTTACGCCGGGATAACCGAAACGTAGGAGCGATTGTCGCGTTTTTTGCGGAAATGGACAATTCCGTCCACTAAGGCAAAAATAGTGTGGTCTTTTCCGAGACCAACGTTCAGTCCGGGGTGGTGAGCAGTTCCGCGTTGGCGGATGATAATGTTTCCTGCGATAGCCTTTTGCCCTCCGAAGATTTTCACGCCGAGGCGTTTGCTTTGTGATTCGCGTCCGTTATTTGAACTTCCGACGCCTTTCTTATGTGCCATAGTTTTAAGATTTTAGCTAATGGATTCGATTTGGATTTGCGTAATGTAGTCGCGGTGTCCGTTGGTCTTGCGATAGCCTTTACGACGTTTCTTTTTGAAGATGATTACTTTTTCTCCGCGAGTTTGCATAAGCACTTTCGCTGTTACTTTTTTGCCGGCAACGAATGGGTCACCGATGGTGACTGCCCCATTTTCGTCGGTCAGGAGCACGTTCTCAAACTCAACCGTGTCGCCTACTTCGGCGTCCAAGCGGTGAACGAAGTGTTTTTGGTCCTTCGTAACCTTAAACTGCTGCCCTGCGATGTCAACAATAGCGTACATTTTAATAGTCTTTTTTAGTTATTATTCCAAAATTGGGTTGCAAAGATACGAAAAAAAAATGACATAGCCAAATTTATGAGGAAAAATGTTCTTAAAAATCAAAATATTTTGACTTTTAAGAACATCTTTATTCAACTCCCTCCTCTTTCGGTGGTGTATGCATCCGCCTAAAATTATAGGTCAACGAAAGCATAAAATAACGGCGTAGCGTATTCTTGTAAACATAATCCACAATATAGTTTTCATAGGCGTAGCGATAATAATCTTTTTTGTCGTTCAAAATATCTTCAACACTGAAACGCAATTGCCAATTGTTGGTTTTCCCGAAATTTTGCTGTATCTGCGCATTCCATCGCGTGTTTTGCAGGTTATAACCATCTGCATATCCACTTGTTTCTCGATAGTTTATATCGCTCGATAAGATCAGTTTATCCTTGATAATTTGCCAACTGAAATTCATCCCATAATTACCGTTGTAATATCTATTATTACGATCGGATTGCAAGGAGAAGCGTGAGTTTTGTTGACGGAAACCACCGGTTAAATGGATATTGAACCGCTCGTTAGGTCTATACGTAATTCCCAAAGAACCGCCAAGTCCCAAATTTTTCAAGACATTGATATTCTCATCTACTTTATTTTTATCATGGCTCAGATTACCATTCACAGAGATATTCAAACTAAGTTGTTTTGAAAAAAGCGGTGTGGAGAATGAAACATAACTATATGTATTGTACACGAAGTTCATATTTTCATACATTGTTATACTAACGCCCGGAGCAAACGCTGATGAATCAAAGGCAATGTGCGGAAACAACTCCGGTGTGTAAATTTGGGTAGTCCGCATTCCGTTTTGAGTCATTCGGGAGTACATATTCGCATAAATGCTTGCGTTGTTTGCAAACATTACGTTGTATGTGGCATCTATCTGATGTTCAAATTCGGGTTTCAAGTCGGGATTTCCGATGTGAATATACGTTGGGTTGGATTTGTCGGGAATGGATTGTAATTGGTATCTGCTCGGTTGTCGAGTTGCGCCTCTATAATCAATCTTCAAACTTGATTGCTCTGAAAATGTATAGTTGAACCGTGCGTGTGGCGAGAGTTCGAAAACATTTTGCGAAACATCGTCCATCCGTTCTGTGAAATTCAAACTTTTCGAAGGCATCAAATCCAAGCCAAACGAATAGTTGTACTTATCAATCGATTTTTGGATCTGTGCACCGAAACGTTGAGAAAAACCGGTATTCCCATACGTGCGAGAATAGAAGGTATCTACTTCGTGGTAAGATTCCGTGAGCGCATCGTAATTGTAGGTCAATCTTTCGCCATTGCTTGCATTGCCGGAAACACCGTAGGAAAAGGATAGGATAAAATCGCGGATCAGAGGTTCCGTATATGTGGCAGATGCGTTCCAACTATTGCCATTTCTGTTATCATCATTATATTGATCAACTGTATCGCTCGGCTGAATGGCAAAATGTCTTTGAGTATAGTCGTATCCTGTGCTTTCTCTCGTGTTGTAACTTCCTGATGCATTGAACCGAATGGTGCGCCTTGGCTTAGCAAAACGGTGCCCATAAGAGAGTCCGAGCGACATATTCGGATTTGAAGAACGATTTGAAGAACGTGTCGTGCCTTGATTGATCATCGCCGACGTGTCTCGCAATTCATAATCCCATGCGGATTGATAGGAACGATTATTTAGCGAAAAAACCGGACGGATCGTGATTTCATCGTTCGCACCGGGTGCGTATTTGAGTTCTGCATTGAAACTATGAACGTTTCCAATATATTGTGAGGAGTCTGTTCGATGATTAAACTGACTACCGAAAGACGTGAATTTCTCTTCAAACACATCTTCTTCGTATTCCCGATCGTTGTTTTTATAGGAATAATTTCCATTTATCGACCATTTGGGATTGATTTTTTTGACAAAATTAATCGCAGGAGAAATCAATTTACTAATGCCAACATGTGTATATCCATCGTTTTCCCATTCAACAGAGCCGTCTTCTGTAAAATTTGTTTGCATACCGTCTCTGCTGATATTGTTGAAATTTCCGATGATGGTTAAACGATCGGAACCTTTGAAATGGTTCAGCGTTACGTGATTGTTGTAGCGAAACAGTTTGTTGTTGGCATCTATTCCTCCTGCAGCGGTTAAACGCCCAAACCAATTGCCTTTGATCACTTCGGGTTTGAGTTTGAGATTGATAACTTGTTCCTCTTTGCCGTCATCAATACCTGTGAAAATCGCATCATCGCTTTTTTTCTCAAATGTCTGTACTTTTTGCACAAAATCCGCAGGGATATTCTTTGCCGCCATTTGCGGATCATCGGTAAAAAATTTCTCGCCTTCCACCAAAATTTGCGTGATAACTTTTCCGTTGATGGTTATTTTTCCGTTTTCATCAACTTCCGCACCGGGCAGTTTTTTGAGCAATTCCTCCAGCATAGCACCCTCTATCGGCTTAAATGCTTCGGCATTATATTCTACCGTGTCGTTTTTGATTTGAATAGGTATAACCAAATCTCTGACCACAAATTCCTGTAATTCTACGCCCTTCGTCAATTCCAAATTCCCCAAATCATACGGTTTTTTGTCGTCTGTAATCGTGATGTTTTTATACAAGGTCATGAAACCAACAAACGAAATCCGAAGCATATAATCTCCTTTGGGGACTTTACTAACCGTGAAATTTCCTTTACTTCCGGTTATCGCACCATCAACAAGCGAGGTGTCTTTTATATTATACACGGCAACAGTCGCAAATTGCACAGGTGATTTGCTTTCCGCATCCAGCACATTGCCCTCCACACGGGTTTGAGCAACAGCCAATAACGAGTAGCAAAGAAATAAGGCAACGGCAAAAAGTTTTTTCATGTGCAGAGTTCTTTTATGAGATGTTTAATTCTTTTCAGAATGCAAATATACAACTATTTTTTTAGTTTTGCAAGTTTTATTTGCTTTTTTCAAAAATATTTTGTACCTTTGCACCTCGTTTAACCAAAAAACAAAAAAAATCATGCAAAATTTATCAAACCAAATCAAGACTCAACTTGAAGTTTTCAAAGAAAACTTTGAAGCACACGTAGAAAAAGGAAACAAGGCTGCCGGTGCTCGCGCTCGCAAAGCAACAATGGAATTGACAAAACTCTTCAAAGAGTTCAGAAAAAAATCTGTTGAAGCATCTAAATAGTCTTGACTATCGAAAAAAAAACAGGGAGCAGAATTTTTTTGCTCCCTGTTTTTTTTTAATAATTTCAAAGTCAAGGCGTATAATTGAGACAAAAGCGCAGTTTACATTAAAATGAGCATTTTATCAATTGAGTACAATGCAGAGTTTGGAAGTATTAGGAATGCCCTCTATACTTTCGGAATCTCAACTGTATAACCCCAAAAAACGCCTCCTTAAAAATTCTTTTGCTCATTTTGGAAACGCCAAGTGTTCGGTCTGTGAAAATAATGGGAACTTCCACAACATTGAATCCCAATCGCACGGAAGTGTATTTCATTTCTATTTGAAATGCATAACCCACAAATTTAATCTTATCTAACTTGATGGTTTCAAGCACCTTTCTCGTATAACACACAAATCCGGCTGTTGCATCGCCAATCTTCATTCGTGTGATAAATCTAACATACGCGGAAGCGTAGTACGACATCAACACTCGTCCCATAGGCCAATTCACAACATTAACCACTCCATTGGCATAGCGCGAGCCCACTGCGACATCTGCGCCCGCATCATGACACGCCGCATACAAACGCAACAAATCGTCCGGATTGTGCGAAAAATCCGCATCCATCTCAAAAATATAATCATATTTGCGTTGCAAAGCCCACTTGAAACCGTGGATATACGCTGTTCCTAAACCTAACTTACCTTTGCGTTCTTCGATGAATAAACGGTCGGGAAACTCGGTCATCAAGCGTTTCACAATGTCTGCTGTGCCATCGGGGGAATTATCCTCAACAATGAGAATATGAAATTCTTTCGGCAACGAAAACACTTTGCGGACGATGGCTTCCACGTTTTCCTTTTCGTTGTAGGTGGGAATGATAACTATACTGTCTGACATAATTAAAAGTTGTGTGCATATTTCAGAGTACAAAGATACAAAAAATAATTAACAATTGCCATTTTTTCGGAATGCCTTGCTTATTTTGTAAAAAAGTTGTAACTTTGTAGAAAATTTAGATTATGCCGAAAATTTATCAATACTTTGGAATGTCGTTTTACTTTTGGGCGAATGAACACTTACCCATTCATGTTCACATAGAAAAAGGTGATACGGAAGCTGTTGCCGTGTTTATTATGGATAAAGGAAAATTAGCGGATATAAAAATTAACAAAAGACGAGGACGAAAAATGCTGTCTCCTGCAGATGAAAGTGAGGCAAGAAAATTGTTGTTTGCTAAACAAGATATAATCGTAAAAAGATGGACTGATTTTTATGTAACATTCACGCCAATCCGTCCAATAACAATAACAAAACGTATTAAGTGATGAAAATAGATCGTGAAAAATTAGAAAACATTCGAGTTGTGTCGGCTACATATTTGCACGACTACGTTATTCGTTTTGTGTTTAGCGATGGTAAAATTCACGACTTGGATTTCTATCCATTTCTTAGCAAAGTGCCACAAAATCCAATGGTTTCAAAATATCTGAAATTAGATTTGTTCAAAAAATTTAGAATGAATGGGGATAATATTTTTTGGAATGGTTATGAAATGTGCTTTAGCTTCTTTACTCTATATTTCGGCTTTGATTGGGGACCGATAATCGAACAAAAGTATTACGAAGAATCTCCTGTGATAAAGCGCATCCATTTTTCGCAACGACCAAAGCGAGACAAACATCCGCAAAAGCGCAAAAAAGAATTAGCTTGATCGCTGATTTCTGACACAGTTTCTAAACTCAAAATCGTCCGGAAACACGCCCGAAAACAGCTCCCGTTATTCTATCCCTAAAAATTTATGTGTTTGCAGAGACAATCTCCATTTGGAATTTTTCTTGATATATTCGATGATTTTAGGCGTGATCTCCTCTCTGACAGACCATTCCGGCTGCAGAAACAATAAGCAACCCGCACTCTCATATTCTATTTTTTTTCTAACTTTTTTTGCCTGTTCTTCCGCAAATGCGAAATCGTCGGGAGTTTCAATAATCACTTTCAATTCATCTGCTTCGATATAGTTACCCGGATGAGGCAAACAATGTTTTTTTGGCGACAAGGTTATCCACCAATAATAATGTTCCCCCAGATGCACCGTTCCTGATGTTTCAATAAAAACATGTATATCTGCATCCAGCAACGCATCGTGAAGTTTCTTTACATTCTGCTCAAAGGGCTCTCCGCCTGTGATTACGGCATTTTTCGCACCGGATTTCTTCACAATTTTAACGATTTCTTCGATGCTCATTGGTGTTCCTGCATTTTTATCCCAAGCATTTTTGGAGTCACAAAATGCGCAACCTACGGAGCATCCGCTCAAACGCAGGAAATAGGCAGACATCCCTGCATGTGCACCTTCGCCTTGCAGAGAATAAAAATGTTCGTTGATGAGGTATGTCATATTCACTTTCTTTTTTTATGTGTTCAAAAAAAAAGTCCCGCTTTATTCGGCGGGACTTCAATTTTAAGCGTGCATACGGCGTTCCTTGATTCTCGCTTTCTTGCCCGTGAGTTTTCTCAGGTAGAAGATGCGAGCTCTGCGAACCACTCCTCGTTTGTTCACTTCGATTTTGTCGATAAACGGTGAACAAACCGGGAAGATACGTTCAACGCCTACGTTACCCGACATTTTACGAACGGTAAACGTAGCGGTGTTTCCTGCTCCAACACGTTGCAGAACAACGCCTTGATATTGCTGAACACGTTCTTTGTTTCCTTCAATGATTTTATAGTGAACCGTAACGGTATCACCTGCCTTGAACGCGGGAAACTCTTTGCGTTCGGTCAAGGTATCTACATATTGCATTAATTCCGGCTTCATAATGAATTCGTTTTTTTAGGTTTTAGACTAATTTTATTTTACGCTGTTCACGATTGCTTTGAACGCTTCGGGATGATTCATCGCTAAATCGGCTAAAACCTTACGGTTGAGCTGAATGTTTTTTGCGTGAAGTTTGCCCATAAACACGGAATACGACATTCCGAATTGGCGAACACCTGCGTTGATACGAACAATCCACAAATTGCGGAAACTGCGTTTTTTTACTTTACGGTCGCGATAAGCGTACAATAAACCTTTCTCTAACGAGTTCTTGGCTACTGTCCAAACATTTTTTCTGCGGCCAAACTGACCTTTGGTCAAT
>QMCD01001085.1_pt1 | contig 24049 bp, 21 predicted proteins | sample 1821841 | NCBI WGS metagenome assembly QMCD01 (sample SAMN01991225, study PRJNA193472) | Termite gut metagenome, whole genome shotgun sequencing project. | isolation source: worker | host: Macrotermes natalensis | reverse complement strand
GCAGAGCTTATCAGGATAAAACGACAAAGGTATAAGCTTTGCCGAACGAGGGATTAGTATTAGCTTAGGGGTTGAGGATGCGTTAGATTATAACCTAATGACGCATTAGGTTATAGGATAACGACGCATTAGGTTATAGGATAACGACGCGTTAGGTTATAGGATAACGACGCATTAGGTTATAGGATAACGACGCATTAGGTTATAGGATAACGACGCGTTAGGTTATAGGATAACGACGCATTAGGTTATGGGATAACGACGCGTTAGGTTATAGGATAACGACGTACACTGTTAGGCGGCTTTGTAATACATCCCCCCCCGTTCGCCAGAAGCGGTAAAAAGGCGTAATGTTTCAACCTTATAACTTCTTGTAACTTCATGACTTCTTATTTTCTCATTTCCTTATTTACCATTGGGGGAAAGCCCGAACTCACATTATATTTAATAAAAACAACAGATTCTTACATTTCTATTTCTAAAATTCAAATAAATCAGACCAAGAACCTTTAATCGTTTCATTTAAAATGCTCTTATCTAATAACTTTAAGAAATCTGTACGTGGAACCGATCTTGCTCCCATTGTTTGTAAGTGGTCAGTCTCTTGCTGGCAATCTATAAAATCAAACCCAAGTAATTTAGCCGCTTGAATAAGATAATAAAAAGCTACTTTTGAAGCATCTGTCTGTAAATGAAACATTGATTCTCCTGAAAACATACTTCCAATTGACAGTCCGTAAAGTCCACCAATTAATTTGTTCTCTTGATAGGTTTCAAAAGAATGGGCATATCCCAATTCATGCAATTTACAATAAGCCTCAATTACTTCTTCAGTTATCCATGTTCCTTCCGTTTGACCGGAACGATAAGCAGACGCACAATGAGTTATAATTTCCCGAAACGCCGTATCTATTTTTATCTGATATTCTTTTCTTCGGATTCTCCTCAATAAACTTTTGGAAAACTTGGCTTCATCAGGAAAACAAAGCAATCGCGGATTTAACGACCACCACAAAACAGGATCACCTTCATTAAACCATGGAAAAATCCCTAAAGAATAAGCTGTCAAGAGCGACATGGGCGATAAATCACCACCTATTGCCAATAAACCGTCTTCTTCTGCTAATTGCGGGTCGGGAAAAGCTATTTCATCATCGGGAAGCAGAAATACAGGCATTTTTATTGTTGCAAAAGGACTTCTCTTATTTTTTCTTCCAACGCCTGACCACGTAATCCTTTGGCAATGATATTCCCTTTTTTGTCTACCAAAACAGTAAACGGAATACTGCGAACACCATAAGCAGCACCGGCAGCTGACTGCCATCCTTTCAAATCGCTGACATGATTCCATATCAAGCCATCTTTTTCAATCGCACCTATCCAATTGTCCTTACTCTGATCTAAAGAAACTCCTAAAATATCAAATCCGTATTGTTTGTAATTTTGGTATAACTTCACCATATTAGGATTTTCCACACGACAGGGACGGCACCATGACGCCCAAAAATCTATTAAGACCACCTTTCCCCGCAGAGAAGAAAGAGAAAACAGATTTCCTGCCGTATCTTCCAAAGTAATTTCAGGAGCGGGATAACCCAAAGCAAGTTTCTTCTTGACTTCAATTTCCTGATATTTTGCTTTTACAATATGATTTTCAGGATATACTTTTATTAATGTACTTAATACCGAATCGTGTATCGTTACAAATTCATCTGCCGGAAGATATTCTATCAGTGCAGCAGAAGCATAATTATTTGCATTTGCCAAAAGCAGTTTCCCGATTGCCTGGAGTTGTTCTTTTTCGATTAATTGCTTTTCGGATTGTTTTTGCTCGCTTGTTTTATTTGCTTCATTTTCAATTGCCTGTAGCTTCCCTGCAAATCCTATACTTAGTTCCTGAAAGGATTTCAACAATGTATTTTCCTTGGAATCAACTACCTTTTCCATAATTCCTGTTGAAAAATTTACATTTATTTGTCCGCTGTTATCAGGTTTTAATACAACCAAAATAGATTGTCCATTGGAAAAAGTAATATAATAAAATCCAATATTTTGAGGAGTATATTTAAATTCAAATGAACCTTTTTTTCTCAATATGGTTTTTTCCAAAGCAGGATCTTGTCGTTTGAACGGATCAATCAACGAAATACTATCTCCGGGCGTTCCGTTAATAATAGTGCCTTTAATTCCACCTTGCACGGAGAAAGCACAAATAAAAAGGCAATATATTGCAATTGTGATAATCTGAATTTTCTTCATTTTTATAGGATTAAAATTTCTTAAACAAAAATATAATTTTTTATCAAAATGATTTACAAAGATATTCTTTTTTTCATCATCAGAAATAGATAGATTAAAGCAAATCAATAAAAATTATATACTTTTGTATTCTAAAGTTTCAATATGAATAAAATTGCATTTATTTATGTTATAGGTGTATTCTTTATTTTGTTGTTGACAGGCTGTACCTCTTCTAACAACAAAATAGACGACCCTATTACTATTCATTCTATTATCAAGCAGGATACTGCAGGTGGAATTGATGTTGTTTCCATTGAAGGAAGCAATCCCATAGAAGTGCGCAAGAGAATAGCAGAATATGAAATTCCTGATGCTGCTTTTGAAGAAAAACGCAAAGTTTTTTACAATATTCTGGATACCATATACGCAATAAAAACGTCATCCCACCAAACTGTTTACAATGTGATAGATTCTTTAAATTATTTGGCAGCACATTATTTAAAGAATATTCTGACCGATAAGAAAAGTATCACAAATCCTTTAAAACATAAGATGCTAAAACGTGTATCTTCATACGATAAGGTTATCAGTGTTTATTTCTGGAACGAAAATCTGGGAGTGAATCTACAGACTAATATTTGCGTTTTTCAATATCTTGGAAAAGACGGAAACCCCTACGCACTTTTTAATGCAGATGATGACAACGAAGAAGATTTTAATTTTTCAAGAAGTCAGGTAATTGCATTTTATAAACTCTCTTCGCAAAGTGGGCATCCGCTTTATCTGGCTAATTTTACAGGAAATTACGGCAGGAAAAATTATTTCAAAGGTTCTACTATCCTTGAAATCAGAGAAAATGAATTGTTTTTTGACTATGATGGTTTTGGTGGCGACACCAAGTACTTTTTTATGAATTATACCGAAGGAGAAAACCTTACAACAACATTTTCCTATAACAATCAGGAATTAAAATATACATTCAAATCGTTGGATATTATTGTTAATACACGATTTATTTTCAATGGACAAATTTTTGAAAGACAGATAGATTAATGAAAGATTTCAAGAAATTATTTTCTCTCCTTGCTCCTTATAGACTGAAATTGGCTGTTATATCTTTTTTCAACATTCTTTCTACTTTGTTTTCTGTTTTCTCCATAACCTTATTGGCACCTTTTTTATCATTGATATTTAATAATGTGCCTTTAACTGTAGAAAAACCTTCATTTGGATTCAATTCCGAAAGCATGATTTCGCATCTACAATATTTTCTCAGTCAGATAATTCAAAGCCAAGGTGTTGTTCAAGCATTGATTTATTTGATTTTGATGATTTTTGTATTCTTCTTTTTGAATAAGTTTTTTAACTATATGGCAATATGGATGATGGCTTCTGTTCGTGCCAATATTGTGAAAACATACCGAAATGAAGGATATAACAAGCTATTAGCATTGCCCCTTTCCTATTATTCCCAAAAGAAAAAAGGAGATATTCTTTCCCGAATGATTAATGATGTTCAAGATGTTGACACTTCTATTTTGGAACCCTTGCAACAATTGTTAAGAGATCCGTTAACCATTGTTTTTTATCTGTTTACACTTTCATTTATCAATTATAAACTGACAATTTTTGTGCTTGTTTTGCTCCCGATTGCAGGATTTATTATCAGCCAAATTCAACGAAAGTTAAGGAAAGTTTCGACGGAGTTGAAAGAAAAACAAGGAGACATGATATCTTCTTTGGAAGAAAGTATTTACGGATTGCGAGTTATCAAGGCATTTCATGCAATAGATAGAAGCTATCAACGATTTAAGGGAATCAACAAAAAATACACAAAACTACATATTAATATGTTCCGAAGGAGAGACTTATCTTCTCCTACCGGAGAATTTTTGGGAACAATTACTGTTGTCGGAATTTTAATTTTCGGAAGCTCAATGGTGTTGAATCCCACAAATGGGTTTTCGGCAGAATTATTCATTACATATATTGCCCTATTTACACAAATTATCAATCCGTTCAAAGCAACGGCAGAATCTACCGCCAATCTCAAAAAAGGCTTTGCCGCAATGGAACGAATAGACGAAGTGATGCAAACAGACGAAGTCATCATTGAAAAGGCAAAAGCGATTTCAATTGATTCGTTCTCTGATAAAATATCTTTTGATCATGTGAATTTTTCGTATGAAGATACACCTGTTTTGCAAGACCTAAATTTTGATATTGAAAAAGGAAAAATGATTGCTATCTGCGGACTTTCCGGTGCAGGGAAATCAACTATTGCCAATTTGCTGATGCGGTTTTATGATGTTTCTGCAGGAAAGATTTTTATTGATGAAAAAGATATTCGAGATTTGAAGATTACGGATTTACGAAGTCTTTTTGGAATAGTTACCCAAGATAGTATCCTTTTCAACGATACGGTATATAATAATATCGCTTTGGGAATGCAAAATATAACAAAAGAAGATGTCATTAAAGCCACAAAAATAGCAAATGCTTACGACTTTATCTCCAAACTGGAAAATGGCTTTAACACGAATATCGGAGACAGGGGAACGCGTTTGTCGGGAGGACAAAAGCAACGAATTAGCATTGCAAGAGCCATATTACGTAATCCTCCTATTCTTATTTTGGATGAAGCTACTTCTGCTCTGGACACCGAATCGGAACGTTCTGTGCAAATTGCCTTGGAAAATATTTTGAAAGACAGGACTTCTGTTGTTATTGCTCACCGCTTATCAACCATTATTCATGCCGATGAAATTATTGTCTTAGACAAAGGAAGCATCATCGAAAGAGGGACACATCAACAGCTATCCAACCAAAACGGCATATATGCCAAGATGATTAAAATGCAGTCCATTGATTTGTAAATGACTCATGTTAACTTCTTAACTCCAATTCTACTTATTTTGGAACATGCAATTTCAATATGTATTGTATTAATCCAATTATTTCAGCATCATATTCTGCAAATAATAAACGTTGCTTATCTCGTTCTTTAATAACAAATTCTTGAATATAAACCGTTCTGCGATATGCTTTTTCATTAGGTTCTGAATCCAAAATAAGTGCACCTAATTCACTATCCCAATAAAAATATCTCTCCGAATTTCGTAATGACGAAGGGATAACAATATCGTTTGCAATTGTGGCAATTTCTTTTTTTCCTGTATTCCATTTTATTTCACAGGTTTTGGTTGAAATCCGGTATATGATAATGAATTTTCCGCTTGTTTTATCTCTGTACAGGAAACAATATATACGGTATCAGGCTTCGGAGGCTTTACATTCTTATTCTTTTCAGTTATAAAAGGAGTTTCATTGTCTTTCTTTTTGCAGTTCATATTCAATCCCATTTCTTCTGTTAAACTATCTGCTAAGTGTTCTATATTTTCCCAGAATTTGGGGTTTTGATTAATAATGAGGATTTTATTTTCATCCCGTGGAATTATATAGTTTTTGTTTTTCCCGGATTTGAAATCTATAAAACAATAATCATCCATATCCAAAGAGCCTGTTTTACCTCCAATGGTAACATTTCCCATTCCTGCACGTTTCTCCGCCCAAAAAAGCAATCTTCGTCTATATAGAAATGAATAGAGTCTATTCCCAGCTTAGATTCAATGACCTGAACAACATAATAACCTTTTTGGGCATGGATTTCATGCCCAAAAAGTAACAGTAGGAAAAATAAAATTATTTGTCTCAAAACTATTTGTGTTCTCATTCAGACAAAGTTTTTAATAGATATTGTATTAATCCAATTATTTCGGCATCATATTCTGCAGATAATAAACGTTGTTTATCCCGTTCTTTAATAGTAAAATCCTTAATAAATACTGTCCTGCGTTGTGTTACTCCGTCAGGCTCTGAATCCAAAATAAGTTTACCAATCATAATATCTCCGCGAAAATGCATTTCAGTATTTTGTAATGACTGAGGAATAACAATATCGTTTGCGATTGTTGCAATATTCTTTTTTCCTGTATTCCATTTAATTTCACAGGTTTTGGTTGAAATCCGGTATATGATAATGAATTTTCCGCTTGTTTTATCTCTGTACAGGAAACAATATATACGGTATCAGGCTTCGGAGGCTTTACATTCTTATTCTTTTCTGTTACAAGAGGAATGTCACTGTCTTTCTTTTTGCAATTTACATCCAATCCCCCTTCTTTTATCAAGCTATCTGCTAAGCGTTCCATACTCTCCCAGAATTTGGGGTCTTGATTAATAATGAGGATTTTATTTTCATCCCGTGGAATTATATAATTTTTGATTTTTTCGGGTTTAAAATCTATAAAACAATAATTATCCATATCCAAAGAGCCTGTTTTACCTCCAATGGTAACATTTCCCATCCCGGCACGTTTTCTTTCTCCGCCCAAAAAAGCAATCTTCGTCTATATAGAAATGAATAGAGTCTATTCCCAGCTTAGATTCAATGACCTGAACAACATAATAACCTTTTTGAGCATGGATTTCATGCCCAAAAAGGATAATTAAAAGATATATAATGATTTTTTTATTCATAAAAGATGAGTTTTTACCATGAAGATGCTTTAGCGGATACAGCGGTACAAAATAATCTAACATTGTCAACTCCAAAATAGTGTTGAACGGTTCCACCATATTCGGCATTTATACAATCGGCATAAGCTTTTGCATTAACAAGTCCAAAAGCATCCATTAATGTTGAACTAAAGCCCCATTGACTCATTCTATAAAGTCCTCCCATTAATTCATCAAAAGTTCCACAACCTCCTTCAGTTGGTTTATTGTCAGGATTTATAGGATCATGGCGGAATATTTCCCAACGATGAGTTTTTTTCTCATCTGCCCAATATTGAGTACTGTATTCTAAAATAGACAAAGTTTCTGTAATTAGATCTGCTTCTTTCTCATCATGGAATTTATAACCTGCAAAAACCTCTTCTCTAAAATTGACTACAGCCTTGACATCAAGATTTTCATTTGCCCCTAATTCAATTATTTTCCGTATTATATCTAAACATTCCAAACTGTAAATACCTCTTTCTGCTAAATTATCAAACCATTTCTCCATAGTTGGATACTTAGATAATTCTTTTGTTAGTCCCTCTACAAATATATTGAGCTTATCTTTATCAATATTCAGATATTTGGCAGAAAAATCAATATAATCTACTGCAGGATCTGCTTCCAAAGCACACAGATAAGCATCCAATATATCATTGTGAAGTTGTCCGACAGAAATGATTTTTTGATTTTTTGCTGTAATTTCAGATGCTGCATTTTCTGAAACAAGATTATCCTTTGTACATGCATAAATAATTACTCCTGCAATCAATAATAATACACTTACTAAAGTGATTTGTTTTATTTTTTTCATTTCTCTTTGTATTTTAATGTTATTAATTTGAAAAATTATTAATATTCTTATATCTCTTTAGATACAAAAATCTCATGGTAACTTATACCATTCGTCTATTTTTGGAAGAATTTTACGCGGGAATGCCCCGCTTTAACTTGTCTAAAATGACAATATTTAAATAATTACCTATAAAAACGACTTTCATATTCCTTGAATTTTGAAAAGCAAAGGAAGAATATTTTTTTGAATTATGCAAGTTTTTATCAAAAAATATTTTAAGGCAAAAACTCCATATTCTTTTTATTACACACATTAATTTCGAACTTACGTTATTTTATATTAAATTACAATCTTGATAATCCCAAAATAGCAGCTTAACGAGGGAAAATGATATTGGATTTTAATGAAATCGAATATTACAGTGGCAAGGCAGTTAGTTGTATTGATATATTAATATCTTCCAATAACAAATTAATTAGTTGCAACGGCAAAACAGTTATTTATGCTGACACAATTGCATGTTTACCTGACACAATTGCATGTTTACCTGACACAATTGCATGTTACAATGACATATTAGTATCTTTCACCAGCATATAGATTAGTTACATCGACAAAACAGTTATTTACATTGACAGAATTGCATGTTACAGTCGCATATTAGTATCTTACAATAGCATTTTAATATCTTACATCCATATATCTGTTAGTTACATTAATATATGTGTATCTTACATCGGCATATTGGTATCTTACATCGGCATATAGATTAGTTACATTAGTATATTAGTATTTTCCAATGACAAAATGCTTAGATGCAAAGATATTTGCCATTTTGTACACGTGCTTTGCCTTGTTTTCCTTGTGTGAATAGAATCTGCTTGCACAATACGGCTCCATCTCATCCGAATATGGAAAGGATAAATTTCAAAGACAAATCACTAAAAGAAGTTACGTATTTTACGAGGATTCAAAGATAAATTCACCTGTCTTTTTTTCTCATTATCCCACAAGGAATATTTTTGTATTTTTGCAGATTAAATTTTTAATCATAATTTTTCAGAAAAAATGGTAGATATTTTTGCAAGAATAAAAGGAACACCGGGACCATTGGGTAAATATCAACAGGATGCGGATGGATATTTTATGTTTCCACAGTTGGAAGGAGAGATAAGTCCTCGTATGAAATTCCTTGGTAAAGAAGTCTTGAATTGGAGTTTAAATAATTATTTAGGCTTGGCAAATCATCCTGAAGTTCGTAAAGCAGATGCCGATGGTGCGGCACAGTTTGGAATGGCAGCTCCTATGGGAGCCCGCATGATGTCGGGAGATACCAAATATCATAAAGAACTGGAAAAAAAACTGGCTAATTTTGTTGGTAAACCAGCCGGCTATTTAACGAATTTCGGTTATCAGGCGATGGTTTCCATTATAGATGCTCTGACTTGTCGTCATGATGTGATTGTGTACGATTCGGAATCACATGCATGTATTATGGATGGCGTTCGTTTGCATATTGGTAGAAGTTTTGTTTATCCTCATAATGATATAAAAAAACTACGGGACGTATTGGCAAGAGCCACTAAATTTGCTGAAGAGCAAGGCGGAGGTGTTTTGGTTATTACCGAAGGAGTTTTTGGCATGTCGGGCAATTTGGGGCAGTTGGATGAGATTGCTGCATTGAAAAAAGAATTTGATTTCCGTATTTTGATAGATGATGCTCATGGTTTTGGAATGATGGGAAAAACCGGAGCCGGAACAGCAGAACATTTTGGTGTAAGCGACCAGATAGATATTCATTTTGCTACCTTTGCCAAGAGTATGGCAGGAATTGGTGCCTTTGTCGCTTCTGACCCTCAGATTGTGGATTATCTCCGGTTTAATATGCGTTCGCAAATTTACGCTAAATCGTTACCGATGCCGATGGTTATCGGTGCGTTGAAACGTTTGGAATTATTGCAGGGTAAACCCGAATTGCGTGAAAAATTATGGACAATAGCCAATGCGCTTCAAAGCAAATTAAAGGCAGAAGGATTTAATATCGGTACCACCCGCTCTGCTGTTACTCCTGTATTCTTAAACGGAACAGTTGTGGAAGCAACCAATTTGGTAGTTGATTTGCGTGAAAATTACGGTCTGTTTTGTTCAATTGTTGTTTATCCTGTTGTTCCCAAGGATGTAATTCAACTTCGCTTGATCCCTACAGCTGTCCATACAATGGAAGATGTGGAATATACGATTAATGTATTCAGGGAAATAAAAGACAAGCTCAAAAACGGTTTTTACAATACCGGAAAAATGCCTAATATGCGTGTAGCTAAATAATCATGGACAAAAAGAAATATCATCTTCGGTGTGTTTCCTGCGGGGAAATAACAGTTGATTTTGCAACATGGTTTAAACAAAATCAAATATGTTCCCGTTGCGGGAGCAAACATTCCGAAATAGAATATAGTGCCGATTACCGGATGCTTCCGACATTATTTAAAGGAAAACCGGATAGTTTTTGGCATTATTTCGATTTCCTTCCTTTGGAAAATAAAGGAAATATTATTTCTTGTGGAGAAGGGGCTATTCCTTTGGAAAGATGGTCGTTTTTGGAAGATTATGCCGATAGAAAAGGAATCAAAGATTGCAAAATATATGTTTACCGCAACGATTTGAATGGTGGAACCAATACCTTTAAAGATATTGCTGCTTCGATGGCAGCAAGTATATTTAAGGAAAACGGCATTGAACAATATTGTATAGCTTCAACAGGGAATACGGCAACTGCTTATGGCAAATATCTGGCAATCGCAGGAGTAAATGCGGCTATTTTTATGCCGGATAATTCGGAAGCCGTTTCACAATCGGAAATTTCATCGTATGGACAACAGGTTTATCGAATAAAAGGAGATTATACTTTTGCAAAAAAAGTAGCTGCCGACTATGCTCAAAAATTCAATGTTCTTATTTCAGCGGGAAATATTGACCCTATCCGTATAGAATCCAAGCGGACGATGGTTTTTGAGTGGCTGCGTATCTTAGGAAAGATGCCCGATGTTTACGTCCAGGCAATCAGCGGGGGGACAGGACCTTTGGCATTGGACAAAGTTGTTAGGGAATTATCGCTGCACATGCCGGAGATTAAGCTTCCCAAAATGCTAATGGTTCAAACCGATAAGTGTGATCCAATGGTTCAGGCATGGGAAAGTGCTAAAGCTAATAATTTTCCGCAAGGTTTTGAAAAGGATTACCCTGTCATTGATAATCCTGAAACAGCAATTTCTATTCTGGCAACAGGAAATCCGGCAACCTATCCGCTTGTTGCCAAGTTGATGCTAAAATGCGATGGTGACTTTATTCGGGTAAAAGAGGACAAAGTCCCGGACATGGCAAAATTAGTGGCTTATGAACGGAAAACACATATAGGACCGGCTTCTGCCGTATGTATATTGGGGATGCTAAAAGCTATTGAAAATAAAGAGATAAAAGATGGTCAGACAGTTTTAGTCAATATGGGAGAAGGCATTAAGCGTGCTCCTGAATTTTTGTTAAAACTCAAGTCTCATATCAAACATATTGCTTCTGTTGAAGATTGTCATATCCCTAATATGAAACAATTCCGGGAAGAAATGTGGAGGAATGTTGTTGATTAAAATCAGAAGTTACGCAAGTTAGAAGAAGTTACAGGAAGTTATAAAGTTGAAGGCTGAAAGCTGAAAGTTTGTACCATTATATTATTATAACTTCATAACTTCTTTAACTTCCATATTATTTCACCATTAAGCTATAAACTTTAAACTATAAACAACTTCATTTGACCCCAAACTCACCTTAATGTTACTTTCCGAAAAGGTCTATCACATACTGAACTGTAAGCCGGCTTTTTTGCTCTAAGATTACTTTCCTGTTTTTTGTAATGCTGTCAATGCTTTGCTGGTTGTAATAACGTATGGTAAAGAGTTCCATATCGAAATTATATTTCACGAAAAATTCGGTTTTAAGCTCTTCTATCAGTTCTTTAATAGTTGATTTGTGATCAACGCATAGCGAAAAACTAATAGCGGAATTTTGCATCAGGTTTATTTTTACGCCAAAAAAAGCAAATAATCCGAAAATAGTAGATAGATTTTCTTCTGCAATAAAAGAAAAATCTTTTGAGGAAATGGAAATCAGCACCTGCTTTCTTTTAACAATAAAACAGGGGACTAACTGCTTGTTATTAAAATTGTGGATAATGCTCCCTTCTCTGTCGGGATGGATAAAAGAACGGACATATAAAGGAATATTCTTGTTTTGTAAAGGCTGTATGGTTTTAGGATGGATTACACTTGCTCCATAATAAGCCAATTCAATGGCTTCCCTGTAAGGGATTTTATCTAATTTTACAGTATCGGAAAATACCTGTGGGTCGGCATTGAGTAAGCCATCGACATCTTTCCAGATAGTCACACTTTCTCCATCAAGAGCATACGCCATGATAGCGGCACTGAAGTCCGATCCTTCCCGACCCAAAGTAGTTGTTAATCCTTCGGAAGTCCCTCCCAGAAACCCCTGTGTAATAATAATTGTGTTTTCGTGTTGAGTATAATAAGGTTCAATTAAATCTTTTGTTTTTTGCGTGCTTACCTCCCAGTCAATCTTTCCTTCGCGGTAGGTGTTGTCGGTGCGAATGATGGTACGGATATCTATCCATTTTACAGGAAGTCCTGCTGATAATAATTGATGATATATCATCCTCGAGGATAGCAATTCTCCGAAAGAGACAATTTGATCGTATTCAAAGTCGTAATTTTCGCTTGTGTCACTGTTGATATAGTCTTCCAATATGGAGAAGTATTTTTCCATATCTGTAAAGATATCCTTTTGGGAGCTGTCAAACAATTTATTTAGGATAAGAGTATGTTCCTTTTTTATAGACCTGAATATTGTTTCTTTTTCCGGTAAACAATGAAAGAAAGCGTGCAGGAGTTCTTCCAAATGATTGGTTGTTTTCCCTAATGCCGAAACAACAACTAATAGACGGGAATCTTTTGTATGATTATGGATAATATTTGAAACATTTTTGATATTATCCGCATCTTTTATTGATGCTCCTCCAAACTTGAATATTTTCATCTTTCTTTTATCGGATTAACGTAACATTTCCCTTATGTATATATTGCAATCCACCCAAACAAGTAGCATCCAGATAATATACATATACTCCCGGATTGCATAATTCCCCTTTGTAAGTTCCATCCCAGCCTATGTCTTTATCTTTGGTTTCGAAAAGCTTTTCCCCCCAACGATTATAAACAGCAAATTCTACTTTTTCAAGCAAATCTCCCCGAACATACAATATATCATTTAATCCGTCTTTGTTGGGAGAAAATGCATTAGGAACAAAAACGTATGGATCTTCACAAATAACATCCTCAACAGTTATCACTATACTGCTCGAACCGACACATCCGAACGTATCTGATACGGTATATGTATAAGTTATTGTATTTTCAGGTGTTGATACTACTTTGTTTCCTGTTGTTGTATTAAGATAATCTTCCGGAGACCAAATGTATGAAAGTCCTTGTCCGAAATAGCTTCCATAAATAGTAGTGGACTGGCTTCGGTAAAGCGTAGTGGTGTCCGACCAAATAGTTACATTCGTCGGGAAATAATTAGAGTCAGTGGTAAGAATAGCATTTATAGTAATTTCACACTTATTAATATCATAAACTGTAAGCGAATATTCCCCTGCACAAAGACTGTCCACTGACGAAGTAGATTTCCCGTTATTCCATTGATAAGTATAAGGCGATACACCTCCGGCAATGTTTACCGATATTTTTCCCGAACAAACATCCTCACATAGTGTATTAGTGGTAACATAATTTCCTGAAAGAGTATCATAATTAGGCAGGTAAATCAGGGTGTCAAATTCGCATAGATTTGCATCAATAATTTTTAAACTGTAATATCCCGATGAATCCAAATTAGATAATACATTTGTCCCCTGTATTCCATTCCAATAGTATTCAAAAGGTGATGTTCCTCCTTTTATATTGACAGTAATAGAACCGTCTTTCATCTCGTGACAATAAGGATGAACAATAGTTATATTATCAATTTCAATCGGATCGGGAGCGGATACTTTGGGAAATATTCTTCTTTTACAATATCTTGCATCTGTTATAGTGACATCGTAGGTGCCTTTGCATAAAGAGTCTACAAAATCGGTTGTTTGGCCTGTTTTCCAATTGAAGACACACGGCATCTTGGCTTGGTTGATAATGATTTGTACATTCCCTTCACAGATTCCTGCGCACAATTCAGGCTCTGAAGTATAATTTATATCCATGCCGGATGTATCACTAATTGTTAATGTTGTTGAATCTATACAGCCATGGGCATCGGTAAGCAATAGAAAATATTCTCCGGCGCATAAATCGTTGATTTGTTCCGTATTATCTCCCGTAATCCAATTAAAAGAGTAGGGGAGTGTTCCGCCGGAAGCAACAGCCAAAGCCTCTCCATTACAAATATTGTTACAGTATACCGTATCAACAATATTATCTAATCGAAGAGATAAAGGTGTAGGCTCAATAAGTGTAAAACTTGTATCCACGAAACAATGATTACTATCAGTAATAGCTACAGAATAAGTTCCTTCCGGCAAACGGTCTATATACGAAGTATCCGCCGTTGTATGTGTCCATTGATACGAATATGGCTCATCTCCGCCTTGCATCGAAATGGAAATGCTTCCGTCCACTATTCCGAAACAGGAAATAGGATTTAGTTTCACATTGGCTTTCAGATTAACTACATGTATCCAGATGCTGTCTTTGCTGTAGCAATTGTTTTCATTATTGACGGAAACATAAAAGAGCATAGTGCTATCCGGAGAAATAGATGGACTTGGAACACGATTATATCCGATTATTTCTGGAGCAGGAGACCATTCATACCAAAAAGTAGAGCCAAGCTCAGGATCTTTGACATTTATTTTTAACTGCATGGTATCACCTATACATAGCTTGGGAAATGTATCAAACTCCAAAACAAAGGAAGATACATTTATATGTAAAGTATCTAAAACCATACATCCGTCTTTTATCCGTTGGGAATAAAGGGTAGAAGTAGCTTGAGGAGTAATTTGCAAAACAGGGTTGTAAATAGAAGAATTTAGCGTGTCGGAGAAAGTAGGGTTGGATGACCAAATATAAGAATCCATCTGAAATGTATCTAAATTCAGTACCATTGTATCTCCCATGCATATTAATGTATCTGTTGTCTTTCCTGTTGGAATGTTGATAACATGTATATACTGGTAAACAGTATCTATGCAAATGATTGTATTTTGAAGCATCATATACTGCCGTGAGACAGTATCATTAAAAATAGGATTTGATATGGTGTAATCACTTAATCCTTTTTGGGGATGCCACTGGTAAGTAACATTAGGGTCGGAAGATGGAGTAATACCAATTTGTGTATAATCTTCTTTGCAAATATTAATATCAGGCAATACGGTAGATTTATTCATCCCGACAAGAATAGTCTTTGTTAACGTATCGGCAATATTGCAGCTGGTGGAATCTACCACGATTAATGTTACATCATAACTCCCCGGATGGTAAAAAATATGTATGGGGTCTTTAGCCGTATCTGTTATCCCGTCTCCAAAATCCCAAAAATAAGATGTTGTAGAATCTGACATTCCTTTAGAGCGATTCTCAAATGTAATGGGAACATTAGCACAGACTACATTCGGCATGGAGAAATCAGTGACAACTGTCCCCAGGTTGAAATCCAGTTTAATTACCCCTAAATTACAGTTGGTGCTGTTATTAGTTGTACTGACCACACCGGGAGTTACCGGAAAATCGCTGTGTCCGCCGCAACCTGCACATACCGCTTGATAAACAACTCCCTTTTTGTCAAAACGGCTCGTTCCCCCATCTACATGTTCTCCAGAGAAATATCCTCCAAAAAATGTAGCATATAGTAACTGAGATGCATTAGCATCAATAGACATAAAATAGAAATCGTTTCCATCTGTCGAGGATTGTAATGCGTCTGGAGTGATTGGCATTCCTATTGTATTAAGGACTCCGTTTCCACTATTTCCACCCCAACCTGAAATATGAATATTGTCGCAGATGTCAACCATTAAAGCAGTAGGGGAAATGTTAGGAATAGAAGTCGAGCTACCAAAAGATGTTGACCAGTTAACGGTAGTTAAATCGTTAGAAAGATTGCTCAAAAACTGTCCTTTTCCGTTATACCATGTCGCATTTTGCACCCAATCAAGCGTTCCCAGAGCATCTGTTTGCCCTATCACTACGATATTATCATCTTTATCTAATGTAAGTAGATAGGTTTGGTCATAACCTGTTTTTCCATAATAAGTAGCTGCCAAGATTGAATTTCCGTTTGCGGAAATTTTAGCAATAAATCCGTCCCGATTTCCCATGTATGAAGGATTTATTACATTTGATGTTGTTGGTAGATTAGAAGATTGTGTTCCACCGCAGATATAGATATTATTCATGGCATCTAAAGTCATATTATAAATGGCATCGGCTCCATTGCCGCCAAAATATGAACACCAAAGTAGCGATTGCAAATTACTTGAGAATTTGGCAATAAATCCGTCTTGTGTTCCTCCACCATGGGTAGTTTGAAAGACACCCGGAGTAACAGGCAAGTTGGTTGACAGTGTAGAAGAAACAATATAAACATTTCCACTCCCGTCCAATTGTATTTCTCCGCGTATTTCATCTGCATAATTATATACTATTGAGCTGTTGAGTCCATCATTTCCGGTTCCGCCAAAATAGGTAGAACTCAAAAGTTGTGTTCCCGTAGCATTAAAACGGCTGATTGCTACATCTGAGCCACCATTATAATAGTTTACTCCTGTTATATATATGTTTGTTCCGCCCTTAAATGAATTATCATAAGCATTTGCAGTAATAGGATAATTGGTGGAAGAAGTGGATGCTAAAACATATAACTCATTATTTTCATTGACAATAAGACTGTGCGGAGCATCTGCTCCCCTCCCCCCCAAATAAGTAGCAAACAATGCTTGACTCCCGTCACTGCTAAATTTGGTAATAGCAATATCACAAGAGTGGGTATTAGTACCTCCGTATGATATTTGAAAAGCACCCATTGATACGGGGTATCCTGTTCCATATACTGTTCCGCCTCCGTACAAATTTCCTTCGCTGTCGTAAGTAGCAGAATAACCCCAATTATCCGCTGTTGATCCTGTAAACGATGCAAATACAAGGGTCGGGTCAATAATTAAGTCTTTGTTTTTATCGTATTCTTTTATTTTGAAAGTAATTGTTTTTCCGTCCAATACAAAATAACATTCACGTTGTATTTTTTCTCCTTTTTCATTGTATTGATATGCGTAAGGTGCTCTTTCTACAGTTTCATGTTTCCCGACTTTGATTAACAAATTATTATTTTCTAAAACTAATTTATCCACACCTTCGTATTGTAGATGTATTTGGGAAGGATTGGCTCCTTTTTTTACAATAAATTCATATTTATAAGTCTGATGCTGTTCATAAAATAACAAGCTTATTCCGGGATATAATTCCTTATATTCTATTTTTTCATATTTTTTGACGTTGGTACTCCATTTGTCCGGATTATTTCCAATATAATAATTATGGTAATCTTTTTTTGGATAATGTCCTTGTATTGCAGGTGAGATATTCGCTCCTTCAAACCACATTCGATACGCATAACAGGTAACCATAGAATCTAATTTAACCGAAGTTGAACTGAATTTGATAGCCTGCATTTTATCTAAATATTCAGGATCATAAAAAGTATATGTAATTGCATTGTCTTCAAAAAATAAAGCTCCGCCACGCATTTCGGACTTGAAACGTATTCTTTCTTCCCATTGAGTTTTATTTTCGATAAATGTAATTTGCGAATGATTGGGTTGTGGCATTATCATTCGTGTTTGTCCGCTAAGCGAAAAGCGGCAAAAACAAAGCATTATAAGAATGCAAACTCCAAAGTGTTTATACGTTTTCATGGCATATTTAAAACATATCGCAAAGATACACATTATTTATAAAATGGTTGAAGTCTTGTTTACTCCACATGAATATTTTCTATTAGGAGAATTTATTTACTTGTTTATTCGTTTACTTTTTACTTGCACAACAGGTCGATATACACCGGTAGATGGTCGGAAAAACCTCCTATGTATTTCATACCTAAATATGTTCGCAGGGGTTTTGCTCCCATGTGGGTATCATCGCGTTCTATCAGAAAATCTGCATCAAAAATATAAGCAGTATTTTTTGCCCTCAATCCGTTTTTTGCATTACATAAAGATTGGGAAATAATAATCTGGTCTAAAATACCCCAATGCTGTTGATATTTGTGTGTTCCAATGTTATTTTTGTTGAAATAAGGATACATCATATTGAATAATTTGTCGCCGGAGATTGCAGTATCATTTGGAATGGACGCTTTGAGATATTCCGTAATACTTTCGTCGTAAGGATAGTCATTAAAATCACCCATGATTAAAATACGTGCTTGAAGATTATTTTGAAAAATCGAATCTGCTTTCTTTCGGAGAATATTAGCGGCACGGTTTCGACTTGCTATTGTGGCAGCATATCCTCCATAACGCGAGGCCCAATGATTAACAAAAAGATGCAAAGTGTCTTCACAGGCATGTACGGGTATTCCTTTTACATATAGAATATCCCTGCTCTTAAAAGATGTATCTGATGAATTGTTTAAAGATATGGGATTGCTGCTGCAAACGGTAAATTGTTCCGGGCGATAGAAAAGCGCTATATTAATTCCCCTTCTATCGGGAGATTGGTAATAAACATATTTATAATTGCCTTTTTGTAAAGGTGTATTGTATAGCAAATGCTTGATGGCAAACTCATTTTCTATTTCGCAAACGCCTATTATATCGGGCATTTCCCACTGTCCCATTGCAATAAATACTTTGGCAATATTGGTGGCTTTTTTCTCGAATTTGAATCGTGTCCATCTGTAAGAGCCTTCCGGCGTGAAAGCATCGTCATTCTTTAGGGAATCATCTTCATAGTCAAAGAAATTTTCCAAGTTATAAAAGCATATCCGCAAAGAATGATCCTCTCTATCCATTTGAGGGTAGATAGGAGAATTTGTCTGTCCGAAAAAAGTTTGGACAGACAATAACAACAGTATTGTAAAAATATCTCTCACAAAGTATAAATTGTTTTTTACAAAGATACAATATTGGATGATTTTGTTGCTTGGATATGAAAGTTTATTTAGGATTTAGAATCATTGCTGACGAAATAAGATAACTTATTAGATTTTTTGAGGGGGGAATAGTGATTTATTCTGTACTACAATATGCCTAATAGCCATTTTGAATCTTGCTACATATATAGTCAGGATTGCCGTTGACCGGTATTTGTTAAAACTCTGTCGGAATAATGCAATATGATAACTTTCTGCCTGTTTTATACTTCCGGCATGTCTATTTTGAAGTCAATAGACTTATTGTCACAATGCAAAGAACATTGTGTACAGGAAATGGCTTCTCCGGTTAATCGTTTCCGGACTAATTCCTGTATATAGTCCGAAAGAGCCGGAATGCTTATTTTATCCAAAATCTCTTTTGCAAAAGCATGCATCAACAATGTGCGGGCATTTTTTTCGCATATTCCGCGGGATCGCAGATAAAAAATAGCATTATCATCCATTTGCCCAACGGTTGCTCCGTGACTGCATTTTACATCATCAGCATATATTTCCAAAAAAGGTTTGGTATTAATAGAAGCATCATTTGTCAATAAAATATTACGGTTCAACTGATATGCTTCTGTTTTTTGAGCATCGGGAGCCACGTAAATATGCCCTACAAAGTGAGCTTTTGCCTCATCATCCATCATTCCATTGTATGATTGTTGGCTTATGCAATTAGTTGCAAAATGATTTACCCGCAGGCAATTGGTTATATTCTGCGTTTTATCCGCCATATACAAGCCATTGAAGTTGATTGATGCCTTGGGCTCTAACAAAGAACAGCTAATAGTGTTGTGCACCAATCCGCCATTGAATGTATTGGTATTAGTATTAACAATACTGTTTTCGTATTGATGGATATGGATGCTGTTGAGTAAAACGGCGTTATTATCTTTATTTTCCATCTTGAAATAATCGAAGTGAGCATTTTTATCAACTATTATTTCCGTAACACCATTGATAAGTGTGTTTTTGCTTTCCAAGGTATCGTCACAATGGATTAACTTCAAAGAAGCATTTTTTCCGACAATCACCAAATTGCGGGTATTGATAAATAAATCCTGTTGTGTTTTTACTACATTTGCCACCTGAACAGGTTTGTCAAAATGGATATTGTCAGGAATATAGACAAAAAAACCATCCTGCCATAACGAACCGTTCATATTATGCAATCCGGTATATTCCATTTTATTCATATCTTCCAAATAAGGATTTTTGAGCTTTTCTGCCAATTCTTTTGCCGAACGCAGACTTCCGATTGTAACGCCGTTAGGAAAAATAGTCAGCGGAGCATCGTTATGTACATACCATCCGTTAAGGAATGTAAACATGTACGAATCGATATTATGAATTGAACAATGAAAGAATGTCTCTACCGGACGATAATCTTCGGATTGCTGCTGAATGGAATAATTATTCTTAATAATCGTATTCCAGTCAAAATCTCGCCACATTTCATTACTTCGAGGCGGAACTCCCTTTTGCTGAAAAAGAAGCTGTTCCTCTGTCCGATTGTTTTTCAAAGGAGAATCATCTGCCTCTAAAACCAATGGAAAATATTTGTTTATTAGCTGACTAAAGTATGTGTTAACTTGAGGTATTTGTATCATGAATAGTTATTTAACTTAACATTTGGTGTTAGGACACAAAGAAATCACGAAGATAGCAATTTGTTTGTTTAACCTTAATTGTTATTTCCCCTTCTTAATCATAGTTGGGTACGTTTTCTTTGCAAAAGAATAATACAAAAATCCAATTCCCAACAAGACAAATGGAATACTTAATATCTGTCCCATGTTCAAAGCCATATTTTCTTCAAATCCTACCTGATTGGCTTTGATGAACTCAATAAAAAATCGTGCTGTAAATATAACCACCAACAATGTTCCGACACTTCTTCCTGCCGGAATATGTCCTTTTGTATGCTTGAAGTAGTACCACATCTGGTATGCGAACAACGAAAAATAAACCAATGCTTCGTACAATTGTGATGGGTGTCGTGGTTCACAACATTCATCTGTTCCTTCTAAGTGCATGAACGTAAACCCCCAAGGTACTGTGGTGACTGTCCCTATAATTTCCGAATTCATCAGGTTGCCAATACGGACAAATGCAGCAGCAATTGGAATCGCAATAGAAAGCCTGTCCAACAGCCACACCAGACTTACCTTGCGCCTTATTGAAAAAGTTAAAACATATAAAATGATGGCAATTGTCCCACCATGACTTGCTAATCCTTGATAGCCGATAAATTCCCAGCCGTTTGCTGTTTGGGTAAACGGGATAAATATTTCCAAAATATGGTCTTTATAATATCCCCACTCGTAAAACAGACAATGTCCTATTCGCAGTCCGACTACCGTCCAAAGCATGGTAAATATTACAAACTTGTCTATAAGTTCCATGTTTGCTTTTTCATTTTTGGCAATTTTATAAAAGACCATACCGGCAAGCAAAAACCCCGCTGCTAACAGCAGTCCATACCAACCCACACGTATAGAACCTATTTGGAATATAATCGGGTCAACATCCCACGTAATATAATTCAGCATATTAATTATTATTTCAATTGTTTTTGCAAAATTACACTAATAATTTAAAGGCTTTTTGTAATGAAAAAAATATTTGCGATAATTACGATAAAGAGTAAACAGTCCAATCAATTATTTTAAATGCAATTTAATGTCGTATCTTGTCAATAAAAACAAGATAAAGCCGTTGTTGTTTATGTATCAAAATACCGCATTGTAAAAATCAGCAACACACTTTCTATATTTTAATTATGCTTCTGTTCAAAAATTATCTCAACTCCCAAGTCTTTCCCTTATGTATTCGCTTGCTGTTAATACTTCTGCTTTACAGCATTTTTCGACTTGTTTTTTACGCGGCAAATTCCGATTTATTCCCATCTGCCGCCGGCTCGATTTTCCTTTATGGAATGCGTTTTGACATTTCAGCGGTTTTTTATACCAACGCACCTTATATTTTGGCGGTTCTATTGCCATTTTCTTTTACTTACAAAAGATTATACCATAAAATCGGCAATGCTTATTTTATCATTGCCAACAGTTTTGCTGCTCTGCTTTCGTACATTGATGTTGCGTATTATCCGTATGTATTGAAACGTATGACGGCAGATATTTTTTCATACGTACAAATCGGGTTTGATTTTCAGGCATTATTGCCTTCATTTTTTAAACAGTTCTGGTATTTGGCAGTGGTATTTATTGTGACCATTGCTATAATTGTTTTTATTGTAAGATTCACCAATCCTCCGACCGGAAGACAGAAAAGTTGCTCCGAAGATTCGGGTATTTCCTCTAATGGATTTAAGGGTAAAAATATCTTGCCTAATACCTTGGTATTCGTCTTTTTTGCAGGACTGACAATTATTTGTATGCGCGGAGGATTTCAATTGCGTCCCCTTACATTGATAGATACAGCCATGTATGGCTCGGTACAGAATGCGGCTCTTATTGCCAATACCCCCTTCAGTGTTATTCATTCCGTAGGGAAACAAAATAAAATAGAAAAGCATTATTTTGCTGATTTGGAAGATGCCGAACAATATTTTACTCCAATTCATTCTTCCATTATGCCTTGCAGGGAAGATTGTCTTCCTGTGAAAAATGTAGTTGTGATTGTCCTGGAAAGTTTTTCCCGCTATATGATTTACGGAATGGATAGCACGACGACAGCTAAAAACAGCTTATGTCCTTTCTTGAACAATCTTTCCGATAAATCCATTGCATTCAATGGGGTGGCTAACGGAAGACGTACCATAGAGGCTTTGCCTGCTATTTTCGGTGGCATTCCGACTTTGTTTGATAAAAGTTACGTGGAATCTTCTTTTGCGAGCAATTATTCTTATTCCGCTGTTGAAATCCTGAAGGAAAGCGGATTTAACACTATGTTTTTCCATGGGGCACAGAATGGCTCAATGAATATAGAAAGCTACTGCTATTCTATCGGATTTGAGAAATATTATGGTAAGAATGAGTATCCGAATCCTTCGGATGATGACGGCATTTGGGGAATCAGTGACAAACCTTATTTACAATATGTCGCTAAGACATTGGAGACGGTCGAACAGCCATTTTTTACGGGAATTTTAACACTTTCTTCCCACAATCCATTCATTCTTCCCAAAGACGGAGAAGGACTTCCGCTGAATAAAGGAACGCATTCCATGCATCTGGTAGCAAGTTATACCGATTATGCGTTGATGGAGTTTTTCGGAACGATTTCCCGCTATAGCTGGTTTGACAGCACCTTATTCGTATTTACCGGAGACCATACCGGTGAGGCAACAGTTCCTATTCCAGACAATCGCTATATGTCGTATCAGATTCCGATATTCTTCTATCATCCTTTGGCAGAAAAAGGACAACAATACAACATGATGCAGCAGCTGGACATTATGCCTTCCATTTTATCATATTTAGGGATTAATAATTCGCTGTTTTCTTTTGGACAAAATGTTTTTGACTCCAATTATTCTGCCTTTGCTGTTAACTATCTTGCAGGAGTATATCAGTATTTCACGGATGATATTTTATTGCAATTTGATGGAGAAAAAACAATCGGATTTTACAACATTGAATCGGATATGAAATTGCAGCATAATCTGATTGGAACAAAAAAGCAAGAAAGCTTTCCTTATGAACAGCGTTTGAAAGCCATTCTCCAATCCTATACTGCCCGAATGAGCCGCAACAGGCTCTTTATTGAAAAGTGATTATTGCAGTTTGATGATTAATGATAAATGTTTAAAGCATATAGCTTACATGTTTAATGCTTAGTCATTAAACTTTCATTTTTTGCCATTCAAATTTATAGCTTTCTATAACTTCATTTAGCTTGATTAATTCCTGTTAATCCAATAAGTAAATACTGAGCTCACATTGTCAATACAGTGATTATTTTTTCAATTATTTTTCATGATGTATATATTATTTTTTTTATTATATTTGCAAAATAATTTATTATATATCTAAATGAGATTATGTATATGATATCTTTTAGGAATTTTATCTCAAATTATTCTTTTAGCAGCATATCGGTATTGAATACTTATCCATTCCATATATATGTATATACATCTCATTTTATCCTGCAGGATACATATAGCTTTTGTCTGATTTTGAAGAAATACATGGATATTATACAATATTCTGGCATACT
>QMCD01000639.1_pt1 | contig 24059 bp, 19 predicted proteins | sample 1821841 | NCBI WGS metagenome assembly QMCD01 (sample SAMN01991225, study PRJNA193472) | Termite gut metagenome, whole genome shotgun sequencing project. | isolation source: worker | host: Macrotermes natalensis | reverse complement strand
CAACCGGCGGCACTGTTTGCAACGGTGCGGTCGTTACCATACCGACGCCCCTCTGCGTATCCGTCGGCGGCGTTAAACGGATCTCCTGCCCTACGGCAATTTTCGATGGATCGCTGATGCGATTCCACACCGCAACATCCTGCGGATCGAGATCATTCTGCATCGCAATCGAATAAAGCGTGTCTCCCTGACGTACGATATACCCATCCTTGCTCGCCGCGGCCTGTGGCGTTGCCGTTCTGCTTCCGGGCAAAGCGCTTCTCGGCTGGCGCACGCCGTTAACGATCACATAATCGTCGCCAAGATCCGGCTGGCGTCTTTCGACGGGCACAGGCTGTCTGGTCGCGCATCCCGCCAACAGAAGCAGCATCAACAACGCGCCCAAAATCCGGGAGGAAAATGTCGGTAAAGAAGAAAAGTGTATGTTCACATTCATCATCATCAGTATTTCAGTATCGCCAAGACTTATGTTATCGCCACATTATATACGTTGTTGTTCTCTTTCATGCGACCCCCGGCAGTAACGGCACAAAACGCACTGCTTCAAATTTTTGCTCACGGAAGTTGTTGCTCTCATCGCCTGTTTTAGTAACCACCGTAAGATGCTGCACCGGCTCACCCTCATGGCGCGTTTTATCATCGGCAAGCGGGATGACCATGCGCGCGCCCGGCCTGAGATGCTTTAACAGATTTTCCGGCAATACCGACGTACCCGCCGTCACCACAATCGCATCGACTTCCAGCGTTTCGGCAAAGCCGACGCAACCATCCGCATGGCTGATGGCAACATTGGTCAGCCCAAGATCACGCAAATGGCGACGCGCCCGCGCCACCAAATGCCCAATACGCTCTACGGTATAAACACGGCCGGCAACCTGCGCCAATATCGCCGTCTGATAACCGCTGCCGGTCCCGATTTCCAGCACCTCGTGCAAATTTTTGCCGCTGCGCGCAAGTTCGGTCATACGCGCCACCACCCAGGGCTGTGAAATCGTTTGCCCGCGCCCAATCGGCAACGCGGTATCTTCGTAGGCGCGGGTCATTAACCCCTCTTCGAGGAAAATATGGCGCGGCACCGCGTTCATGGCGGCCAGCACCACTTCATCCTGAATGCCCTGCTCACGCAGACGCGCTATCATCCGCGCGCGCGTTCGCGCAGAAACCATGCCGATACCGTTAAAGCGATTCCAGTCTTTATTCATTTGGTAAACCAGGAAGCCACATCGTGCATTGCATCATGATGCGTCAAATCAGTACGCAATGGCGTGATCGAAACAAAATGATTTTCAACGGCGTGAAAATCGGTACCCTCACCGGCATCCGCCGCGGCCCCCGCCGCGCCGAGCCAATACACGGTACCGCCGCGCGGGCTCTCCATCGGAATCATCGATTCCGCCTTATGCCGTCGCCCCAACCGCGTAATCTGAAAACCTTTTAATGACGAAAACGGCACATTGGGCACATTGACATTCATCAGCCAAGCGCCCGCCGGAGAACGCAAATGACGCTTAACCAGATCCCGCACCACCAACGCCGCCGTTTCAAAATAATCGCCCTCTTTCACACACAACGATACCGCAATCGACGGAATGCCCAGAAGAAAACCCTCCGTTGCCGCCGCAACCGTGCCCGAATAAACCACATCGTCACCCATATTCGCGCCATTATTGATGCCGGAAATCACCATGTCCGGCATCTGCTTGAGCAAGCCGGTCACCGCAAGATGAACGCAATCGGTCGGCGTGCCGTTGACGTAATAAAAACCGTTTGCCGCCTGACGAATGCGCAAAGGGCGGTCCAGCGTCAGCGAATTCGATGCGCCGCTATGATCCCGCTCGGGAGCAACCACTTCAATTTCTGCAAAAAAGGCCACCGCTGCCGCCAGATGTTCCAACCCGGGCGCAAAATAACCATCGTCATTGGAAAGAAGAATGCGCATGATGCCGCCAAAAATTGGGAATTATACAGCGGCGCCCCCAATCCCTTGAAAAATACAGCGTATAAAAAATTTATCAAAAAAGCGCAATTTATCAATAATAAGCAAATGTTTTTAGTGTTTTCCAGCAAACGTATCGCCATTTTTCGGTTGTTTCCTTGGCCTTTTCCATTTGTACACGGTATACTTTCATCCAGTTCAATCAATTTTGTAGCCGGAGGCCTGCGCTTCCGGTTTTTCGCTTTTTATCGAGGTAAGCAATGCAAAAGATTCCGATGACCATCAATGGCGCCGAACAGCTCAAGGAAGAATTGCGCCGTCTCAAAACCGTGGAGCGCCCAAAGGTGATCCAGGCCATCGCCGATGCCCGCGCCAACGGCGACCTCTCTGAAAATGCCGATTACGATGCCGCCCGTGAGCGCCAGGGGTTTGTCGAGGGGCGAATTATTGAAATCGAAAACAAACTGGCGATGGCGCACGTTATCGACCCGGCCGAACTCAATGCCGAAGGCCGCATCGTTTTCGGCGCGATTGTTGAAGTGGCGGATTCCGACAGCGGCTACATCAGCACTTTCCAAATCGTCGGCGACGACGAGGCCGATATTAAACAAGGAAAAATTTCCATCAGTTCGCCTGTTTCCCGCGCTTTAATCGGTAAAGCCGACGGTGACGAGGTTGAAGTGCAAACGCCCGCCGGCGTACGCTCGTACGAAATTATCAGTATCCGGTACGAGTAATCTTGGAAGAAAATACCAATACAAGCGATATCGTTCCCGATACCATTTTCAGAAACCCTCTCCCTGAAAGACCACTTCGGTTTTTATAACCAAAAGCCTTCCATACCCTGTTTTCGGAAACAACGTGCCGAGGACACGGCATGCCTTTTAACCAAAAGGCTGCCAATGATCATGGCCCAGCCGTAAAAACACCGTTCGCTTTTTATTAAAAACAATCCGTACCAGCAAAACCTCTTCTGCGGCGACTGTTCATCCCCCTCGGTAACAGAATTGCAATATTCACAGTATATGATTTTGCTCAAAGAACTCTAATAGAACGGATGCTTAATAAAAAACATATCAAATACCTTTCCAAGAGCATGAAGCTCTTTCTGTGCATCATGTTAAGCGCATTGGCCGCAATTATGATCATTTTCCTTTTCAAGGAAACCTGGTTTTTAGTCACCATTATATTGGCCGAGGAAAACAGCCACGGCAGTTATAAAGCCATAGAAACCATCATTCTCTGGTTTCTGTATTTTGAGTTTATCGCTCTCATCGCAAAATATTTTGAATCGAATCTTCATTTTCCTTTGCGTTATTTCATCTATATTGGCATCACGGCCATCACCAGATTGATCATCATCAATCACGATAAGTCTGTTGATACCCTTATCTATTCATTGGCTATTCTTGCGTTGCTTGTGGCGCTTTATATCGCCAACACGCAATTGCTTAAGCGTACATAGAAGCGGTTCCATTTCTGAACCGAACCAGGATCATTACGTGACATGGATTTGGTCACGCGGATTTAATCAGGCACGCACGAATTTCGTTCCTGCAAATGCCGATTTGAAATTTGGAAAATATCAGTCGGCAAACCGCCGTCTTGGTCTTGTCGTCTTGGTCGTGCGCGACGTATCCGTACCGCTTTTTTTCTTCGTATCATGCCCGCGCATATTGCGTACGTCGGTCACCGATAACGGTTTGCCTTTAGGCGCGCCATGCGGCGTGGCAATCCGGTTGGTTATTTTCGCCGTGATTTTTCCCGCTGCTTTTCTCGCCGCCTTTTTTGCTTTTGCCGGCTGGCGCTCTGGTGGCGCGGCTTCTTTTTCCGGCGCAGGCCGCCACAATACAAACAGTTTGCCGATGTGTTGTACCGGCGCGCACGCCAGCGTATTGCAAATTTCGTCGAACATGGCGGCGCGCGCTCTACGATCATCGTTGAGCACGCGCACTTTAATCAGTTCATGCGCTTCAAGCGCGCGCGTAATTTCGCGCAAAACCGCCGTAGTCAGCCCATGCTGACCGATCATGACTACAGGATCAAGATGATGCGCACGCGCCCGTAATGCGCGGCGTTCGGAAATGGGAATAGATAGCATGGCGATGAGTTTACCCGATCCACTGAAACGACGGAAGAAAAAGTACAATGCGTACATGAAGCAAAAAGCATCGCTAAATTCCTCCGGCAAAAAACACCGCTTCGGTAAAGCCTGGATGCATGAACATGTAAACGACCCTTATGTACAGGAAGCGCAGCGCCGCGGTTTCCGTGCCCGCGCCGCATTTAAGCTCATCGAGCTTGATGAGGGCAATCATTTGTTACGCCCAAATATGACGGTAGTCGATCTGGGCGCCGCGCCCGGCAGTTGGTGCCAAGTGGTGCGCGAACGTATCGGCGTTCAAGGGAAAATCATTGCGATTGATCTTCTGCCGATGAACGGGATCAACGGCGTCGATTTTATCCAGGGTGACTTTGCCGATGAGCGCGGCCTGCGCGAAATTGCCCATCGCCTGCAAAACAAAAAGTCCGACCTTGTTTTATCCGATATGTCCCCCAATCTATCGGGTGTGGCGTCTGCAGACCAGGCTCGCAGCATCGGTCTTGCCGAATTGGCGCTGGATTTTTGCCTGCTTTATTTGAAAAACGGCGGCGATTTTGTCGTAAAAGCGTTTCAGGGTTCGGGTTTTGACGCGTTTCGCCAGACAATGCGCGAATATTTTGAAAAGGTCTATGCCCGAAAGCCCAAAGCGTCACGCGACCGCAGCCGTGAAATGTATCTGGTCGGTAAAAGTTTTCATGGCGAAGAACCGTAAAACCGAAATGTAAAGCCCTTTTCCGGTTCAGCGCGATTATTGGGAAAGGGTAACCATGTTAAAAATTAAGAGGCAACCGACAGGAAAGCCCGAATAAACACGTTATACTTTTATGTTGTATTGATCTGCCTTTTGCGGCAGAAATAAAGGAGTTCAATTTGAATAGCATGTTTAAAAATTTTGGCGTCTGGCTGATGATTCTTGCCGTCGTACTGATGGGCGTGCGCCAGTTTAATAATCAGCAGACATCGAACGAACCGGTGCCCTATTCCGAATTCATGGATAAAGTGCGTAACGGTCAGGTTTCATCGGTCGTCATCAGCGAAAACAATAAAATCACTTGGGAAGCGCCGGATAAAACCAAATTCATCACTTACTCCGCCAACGATCTGTGGATGGTTGAGGATTTGTTAAAAGCGGGCGTCAAAGTGGAAGCCAAAGAGCGCGGCCGCAGCATGCTCTACGACATCATAATTACTGTGTTGCCGCTGTTGCTGATTATTGGCTTGTGGTTTTTCATCATGCGCCAGATGCAAGGCGGCGGCAAAGGCGGCGCGTTTTCATTCGGCAAAAGCCGAGCGCGCATGCTTGACGACACCAACAACGCGGTCACTTTTGCCGATGTTGCCGGTTGCGACGAAGCCAAGGAAGAAGTGCAAGAACTGGTCGATTTTCTGAAAGACCCGTCCAAATTCCAGAAGCTCGGCGGCCGTATTCCGCGCGGCGTGTTGATGGTCGGCGCGCCGGGAACCGGTAAGACATTGCTGGCCAAAGCAATTGCTGGTGAGGCGCACGTGCCGTTTTTCTCAATCTCCGGCTCGGACTTTGTCGAAATGTTCGTCGGTGTCGGCGCGGCGCGCGTGCGCGATATGTTTGAACAGGCGAAGAAAAACGCGCCTTGCATTATTTTTATTGACGAAATCGACGCAGTTGGGCGCCAGCGCGGCGCCGGTCTGGGCGGCGGTAACGACGAGCGCGAACAAACGCTTAACCAGTTACTCGTTGAAATGGACGGCTTTGAGGAAACGGCAGGCGTGATCGTGATCGCCGCCACCAACCGCCCCGACGTACTTGACCCGGCGTTGTTGCGACCGGGACGTTTCGACCGGCAAGTTGTGGTGCCATTGCCCGATATTCGCGGGCGCGAACAGATTCTCAAGGTGCATATGCGTAAAGTGCCGCTGGCCGGCGATGTCAAGGCCGATATTATCGCGCGCGGCACCCCCGGTTTTTCCGGTGCCGACCTTGCCAACCTAGTCAACGAAGCGGCACTGTTCGCGGCACGCAGCAATAAACGCCTTGTCGATATGGAAGATTTCGAGCGCGCCAAAGACAAGATTTACATGGGCCCGGAGCGGCGATCGATGATTCTCACTGAAGACGAGAAAAAAGCGACCGCATACCATGAATCCGGCCATGCAATCGTGGCGCGCCTGTTGCCCGGCACCGATCCCGTTCACAAAGTCACCATCGTGCCGCGCGGACGGGCGCTTGGCGTTACCTGGCAATTGCCGGAGCGTGACCGCATCAGCCTTTACAAAGACCAGATGCTCAACGAAATCGCGATCCTGTTTGGCGGACGTGTCGCCGAAGAATTGTTTGTTCATCGCATTTCTACCGGCGCATCGAACGACTTTGAGCGCGCGACCAACATGGCGCGCGACATGGTCACGCGGTACGGCATGTCGGAAAAAATGGGGACGATGGTATATGGCGAAAACGACGGCGAAGTCTTTTTAGGCCGCTCGGTCACCACACACAAAAACGTATCTGAAGCGACCATGCAACAGGTCGATGCCGAAATTCGCCGCATTATCGACGAGCAGTATGTGCTGGCGCGTCGCCTGCTTGGCGAAAATCGCGACACAGTCGAGGCGATGACCGCAGCGCTGATGGAATACGAGACGATCGACGCTGACCAGATCGACGACATCATGGCGGGCAAGCCGCCGCGACCGCCGAAAGAACGCAGCAGCGGCGACCAATCGCCCCCTGCCTCTGTCGATGACGATCCGACGGTAAAAAACGGCAAAGAGTCGCCCTCCGCCAGCCCTGCATAAAGTTTGATTGATCGCCGGAAAAGGGCGTGCTTTGAACTTTCCTCAAAGCCGCCCTTTGTTTTTTGGAAAGCCCATATTCGCACTTAACTTTTACCGCCCCTCCTTATGATCGCTCTTTCACTGCGTATGAACGGACAAACCGTGACGATCAATCGCCCGTGGGTCATGGGCATCGTAAACGTCACACCCGATTCGTTTTCGGACGGCGGCCGGTATTTTGATGCGCAAAAAGCCCTTTCCCGCGCGCTTACGATGATCGACGACGGCGCGGATATGATTGATATCGGAGGCGAGTCGTCGCGTCCGGGCGCGCCCTCCGTTCCGGAAAACGAGGAACTCAAACGCGTGCTTTGGCTGACCGAAACGCTTGCCCAACGCGGCATTCCGGTATCGGTCGATACCGTCAAGCCGCAAGTAATGCGCGCCGTAATGGATGCGGGAGCCGCGATGATTAACGATATCAACGCATTGCGCGCGCCGGGCGCACTGGAAACCGTTGCCGCAGGCGACGCCGCCGTGTGCCTGATGCACATGAAAGGCGAGCCGCGTACCATGCAGCAAGCGCCACATTATGAAAATGTTGTTGAAGAGGTTTTCGCTTTTCTTGAGGAGCGAATTGCTGCCGGTGTTGCCGCGGGCATTGCCAAAGAACGCATGGTGCTTGACCCCGGCTTTGGCTTCGGCAAAACCGTTGAACACAATCTTGCATTGATGCACGCATTGCCGCAATTGCGCGGCTTTGGCCTGCCCCTTCTGGTTGGTTGGTCGCGTAAATCGACGCTGGGCGCGTTAACGCATCGCGCCGTCACCGAACGTCTGCCTGCCAGTCTTGCCGCAGCGCTGGCCGCCATTGCTCTGGGCGCTACGATCATTCGCGTCCATGACGTACGCGAAACTGTCGACGCATTAACAATCTGGCGTGCGATGATTCCCGAAACCGCCTAAAATTCTCCCTCATGAGCAAACAACGAAAATACTTTGGCACAGACGGCATTCGTGGCCGTGTCGGGCAGACACCGATCACGCCGGAATTCGCGTTAAAACTCGGTTGGGCTGTCGGCCGGGTATTGGCGCGTCAGGAAAAAACCGACGAACGCGCCGGCGTACTTATCGGCAAAGACACCCGCCTCTCCGGTTATCTGATCGAGGCGGCGCTGGAGGCGGGCTTATCGGCCGCCGGTGTCGATGTTTACCTGACCGGCCCGCTGCCAACGCCCGGCGTTGCCTACTTAACGCGCACACTGCGCCGCTCGGCGGGCATTGTGATCAGCGCGTCGCACAACCCTTTCTTTGATAACGGTATCAAGTTTTTCTCCGCCGCGGGCGAAAAGCTGCCGGATGCCATTGAGCATGAAATCGAGCGCGTGATTGATCTGCCGCTTGAATGCGTCGCGCCGGAAGCGTTCGGCAAAGCGTTTCGCGTTGACGATGCCGCCGGTCGGTATATCGAATTCTGTAAAGGCGCGTTTCCCAACGATCTCGATTTAAAAGGTTTTCGCATCATCGTCGACTGTGCGCATGGTGCCACATACCATGTCGCGCCACCGGTATTCCATGAGCTGGGCGCTGATGTCATCGCCGTCGCGGCAAAACCGAACGGTATCAATATCAACGACGGCGTCGGCGCCGTGCATACAGAATACCTGGTCGAAAAAATGCACAAGCACCGCGCACAGTTAGGCATCGCGCTCGACGGCGACGGCGACCGCCTGATCATGGTTGATGACCAAGGCCGCATCTACGACGGCGACGCCCTGCTCTACATCATCGCCTGCGATTATCAGCGCCGCAACGCGTTGCGCGGAGACGGCGTTGTCGGCACGCTGATGAGCAACCTTGGCTTTGAGCAGGCGCTAAAACGCAAAGGCTTAACGCTTGATCGCGCGGCGGTCGGAGACCGTTACGTGCTGGCTCATTTGCTTGACCGGCAATGGACGCTCGGCGGCGAAAACTCCGGGCATCTGCTGGCGCTTGATCACCATACGACCGGCGACGGCATTATCGCCGCGTTGTTGGTATTGCGCGCGTTGATTGAACAAAACCTCAATCTTGAAAGCGCCACACGCGATCTTCATCTTTTCCCGCAAAAAATGATCAATATTCCGCTGCCCACCGGCTGGGATTTTCGCAAGAGCGCAACGGTGTGTCACGCTGAGGCCGAACTCTCCGCATCAATCGGCCAGCGCGGGCGTATTCTACTGCGTCCGTCCGGCACCGAGCCATTGTTGCGCGTGATGGTCGAAGCGGAAGACTCTACTCTGGCTGAAACGACGGCACAACAGCTTGCCGATACGATTCGCCACGCCATTGAAAATGAAAACTGACCATGGACAACGTTTTATGCGCTGAAAAGAAAGTCGTCCGGGAGTCGGACGCCGAAAAGATATTCCAGAGCTGGCTGACCGGCGCGCGCCTGTCGTACAGCGAGCAGGATTGCGCGTTATTTGCCAAAGCTTTCGCGCAAACACAGACCATCATGAGCGAGCGCCTCACCGAAGCGGGCGAAACCTGGGTAAAACACGTTGCCGCCGTTGCGATCATTCTGTCGGATCTTCATCTTGACGCATCGGCATTATGTGCGGCTTTATTGCTGCCGCTGGCCGGTGAGGAAAGCTTTGATCGCAAAGCCGTCGCCGAAACGTATGGCGACGACGTTGTCACGCTGATGTGCGGCACTTGGCAGATGCGCGAAATCCATGTGTTGCCTAAAGAACTGGATAAAAACGAGCAGAATAAACAGGCAGAAAACCTGCGCAAAATGTTGCTGTCGATGGTCGAGGATATTCGCGTCGTGCTGATCAAGCTCGCCGAACGGCTGCAAACCATCCGCTGCGTGGCTTATCAGAAAGACAACCCGTATCGAGAAAAAATCGCCCACGAAATTGCCGACCTCTTTGCGCCGCTTGCCAACCGTCTCGGCGTTTGGCAGATCAAATGGGAGCTGGAAGATTTATCGCTGCGTATTTTGGCGCCGGACGAATATCGACGCATTGCCGACCTGCTCGACGAACGGCAGGTCGATCGTCAACGTTATATCGAAAACGTGATCGATATTCTAAAAAAGGAGTTGGTGAAAGCGAACGTCAAAGCCGATATCACCGGCCGCCCGAAGCATATTTACAGCATCTGGAACAAAATGCGCCGTAAACAAACGGAGCTCGACGGCTTGTACGATATCCGTGCTGTGCGCGTTCTCGTTGACGACATCAAAGACTGCTATACCGCGCTCGGCATCGTTCACAATTTGTGGACGCCGATCCCGCGCGAATTTGACGATTACATCGCCAAGCCGAAAGCCAATAATTATCAGTCGTTGCATACGGCTGTCATCGGCCCGGAAAATAAATCCGTCGAAATCCAGATCCGCACCCGGGAAATGCACCAACATTCCGAATACGGGGTCGCCGCGCACTGGCGTTATAAAGAAAAAAGTTACGCGCAAAAACCCGCCGATGCCGGAAACAACCACCATAAAAGCGAAGGATCGTTCGAACAGAAAATAGCCTGGTTGCGCCAGATCCTCGAATGGAAAGATTTCATCGCCGATGAGCGCGAAATCCTGACCGCCTTTAAAAGCAATATTTTCACCGATACCATTTATGTATTGACGCCGCAAGGAAAAGTGATCGACCTGCCCTATGGATCGACACCGCTCGATTTTGCCTACACGGTACATACCAACCTTGGCCATCGCTGCCGGGGCGCGCGCGTCAACGGGCAAATGGTGCCGTTAAATTACACTTTGAAGAACGGGCAACGCGTCGAGATTGTTGCCGCCAAGCAAGGCAGCCCGTCGCGCGACTGGTTGAACAGTGATTTGCGCTATGTCATCAGCCACCGCGCGCGCGCCAAAATCCGGCAATGGTTCAAACAACAGCAAATCGAGGAAACCATTGCCCAAGGGCGGGCGATGGTTGAAAAGGAGTTGGCGCGCGCCGGCGCATCGACGATCAAGCTCGATACCCTTGCCCATCACGGCCATTTCACCAACACCGAAGATTTATTTGCCGCCGTCGCCCGCGAAGAAATCAACAGTCGCCAGCTGCAGCAGCTCATTACCGGTATTGTCAAACCGGATGCGGCGGCGGAAAGCAAACCCGACGACCATGCGATCGAAACATTTACGCCGACGGCGGAGCGCCCGCACAAACGCGCAAAAGGCGACAGCAACGTCCTTGTCGTCGGCGTCGATCACCTGATGACCAGTCTCGCCAAATGCTGCAAACCCGCACCGCCCGATCCAATTGCCGGATTCATCACCCGCGGCAAAGGCGTTTCGATCCATCGCCACAATTGCGAAAACCTGCAACGCATTCAAAAAGAAAGTCCCGAACGGATTATCGAAGTCAATTGGGGCGATACCAAGGAAAGCGTGTTTCCGGTGGATATTGTCGTCGACGCCCACGACCGCCCCGGTCTTTTACGCGATCTTTCCGACGTGTTTTCACGAGATCACGTCCGTTTAACCTCGGCCAACATGCAAAGCCGCAAACACCAGGTACGCTTTTATTTCACCGTAGAAATACAAAATCTCGCACAACTGCAGCATACGTTTACCGAGGCGCGTAATATCGCCGGCGTATTCAGCGTAGCCCGGCAAATTTAGCTTCGCGATTCCCGCCGGCGCGGAAAAATAACGAAACGAGTTTGGATATCGCAATTGCCCGCACTTGACGACGCTTTTACCGAAGACACCCGAATGTTCAATCCATGACCGCACCTCCCGACAGTCCGTATCAACTGCAACAACCTTTCGTACTTGCCGGCGACCAACCGGAAGCGGTCGCGAAACTTGTCGAAGGCTTGAGCGACGGCTTATCGTTTCAAACATTGCTTGGCGTTACCGGATCCGGGAAAACCTACACGATGGCGAACGTTATCGCGCGTACCGGCCGCCCGGCGCTGGTATTGGCGCCGAACAAAACGCTGGCGGCACAACTGTATTCGGAATTCCGCGAATTTTTCCCGAACAATGCCGTCGAATATTTTGTTTCTTATTACGATTATTATCAGCCGGAAGCATACATCCCTGCCCGCGACCTATTCATCGAAAAAGATTCCGCAATCAACGAACACATCGAACAGATGCGCTTATCGGCAACCAAAGCAATTCTTGAACGGCCTGACTGCATCATCGTCGCCACGGTTTCGGCAATATACGGTATCGGCGACCCTTCCGAATACCACGCGATGATTTTGCACCTGCGCCAGGGAACGCCCGTCAAACAGCGCGACATCATCAAACGCCTCGCCGAGATGCAATACCAACGCGCGGAAATGGATTTCAAACGCGGCACTTTTCGCGTACGCGGCGATATTATCGATATTTTTCCGGCGGAGCATGCCGAAAACGCCGTGCGCGTCAGCCTCTTCGACGACGAAATCGAAATGCTGCAACTGTTCGATCCATTGACCGGGCGCATCCGCCAGAAAATTTTGCGGTTTACCGTATTCCCGTCTTCGCATTACGTCACTGGCCGGGAAAAAATGCTGGCCGCCGTCGAGACGATTAAGGAGGAGCTGGCCGTACGCAAAGCGTTTTTCCTCGATGAGGGTAAACTTGTCGAGGCGCAACGCATCGATCAGCGTACCCGCTTCGATCTTGAAATGATGGTGGAGATCGGCTTTTGCAAAGGCATTGAAAATTATTCGCGCCACTTGACCTGCCGCGCGCCCGGCGAACCGCCACCGACATTGATGGATTACCTGCCGCGCAACACATTGATGTTTATCGACGAAAGCCACGTCACGGTTCCGCAAACAGGCGGCATGTACAAAGGCGATCGGTCGCGCAAGGAAAATCTGGTGAACTACGGCTTTCGTCTGCCCTCGGCATTGGATAATCGCCCGTTGCGTTTCGACGAGTTTGAGCGGCTGCTGCCGCAAACCATTTTCGTTTCGGCAACCCCGGCGGATTACGAAGAAAAACACGCGGGGCAAGTGGTGGAACAAGTGGTGCGCCCCACCGGGTTGGTGGATCCTCAGACGCAAGTGCGCCCCGCCGAAACGCAGGTTGACGATCTCCTGGACGAAATCCGAATACGCGTTGCGCGACAGGAGCGTATATTGGTTACGACATTGACCAAACGCATGGCCGAAGACCTGACCGAATACCTTGGCGAACACGGCACGCGCGTTCGCTACCTGCACTCGGATATTGACACTGTCGAACGCGTCGAAATCATTCGCGATTTACGCCTTGGCGAATTTGATGTGCTGGTCGGCATTAACCTGTTGCGCGAAGGGCTTGATATTCCCGAAGTATCGCTCGTTGCCATTCTCGATGCCGATAAAGAAGGTTTTCTGCGCTCAACCCGATCTCTGATCCAGACCATTGGCCGCGCCGCCCGCCACATCAACGGTACGGCCATTCTTTACGCAGATCGGATTACCGATTCAATGAACGCCGCGCTCACCGAGACTGAGCGACGCCGCAACAAACAACTGGCGTTCAATGCCGAACATCACATCACGCCGCGCGGCGTTGAAAAACGCGTCACCGACATTATCGACGGTGTTTACGAAGTCAATAACAAAAAACAAAAACGCGGCCAGGGCAAGGCCGACAGTAAACGCCGGTCGGCACACGACATGCCGCTTGACCAAGCCGGCCTCGAAAAAACATGGCGCGCGCTGGAGAAAGAAATGTTTGCCGCAGCACGCGACCTGGAATTCGAGCGCGCCGCCGAATTGCGCGACCGGCTGCGCGACGTGCAAAAAAGGTTGATGGCAATAAGCGGAAAGGACAACCAAAGCTAAAGACCACTGCGAATACAGCCGATTTATTCCGGCTTATTTTTCCTCCGCCGCCATTGCCGCACGCCTTAGCCCCATCATTGACCGCAATAAAAACTGCCGGACAAGCCGGCAGTTCCTCTTTTCATTTTTTATTCTCAGGCAGACGCAAGCGCTTGCTCAATGTCCGCGAGAATATCATCAATATGCTCAATACCGATGGATAGGCGAACCATTTCGGGGCGAACACCGGCGGCGATTTGCTCTTCGCTGGAAAGCTGCCGATGGGTCGTGCTGGCCGGATGGCACGCCAGCGATTTAGCGTCGCCGATGTTGACAAGGCGAGTAATCAGTTTCAGCGCGTCGATAAAACGCACACAGGCATCAAGCCCGCCCTTAACACCGAACGACAGCAAGCCGGACGCCTGCCCTTTGCAATATTTTTTTGCCAGTGCGTGATCGGGATGATTCGGCAACGCCGCGTATTCGACCCAATCCACTTTGGGATGCTTCTCCAAATATTGCGCTACCGCCAGAGAGTTTTCACAGGTGCGTTCCATGCGCAACGGCAACGTTTCGATGCCTTGCAAAATCTGGAATGAATTGAACGGCGACTGCACCGCGCCCATACTGCGCAGCATCACACAACGGGCACGCGCGACATACGCCGCCGCGCCGAACGATTCCGTGAAAACAACGCCGTGGTAGCTGACATCCGGCGTACACAAGCGTGAAAACTTCTCCGGATATTGCGCCCACGGAAATTTGCCGCTATCAATAATCGCGCCGCCCATTGTCGTCCCATGCCCGCCCATAAATTTGGTCAGGGCGTGAACCACGATATCGGCGCCATAATCAAAAGGACGGCACAGAATCGGCGTAGGCACCGTGTTATCGACAATCAGTGGTACGTTTTGCGCATGCGCAGCTTCGGCAAACGCGCCAAGATCCACGACATTGCCAAGCGGATTGCCAATACTTTCGCAGAATACGGCTTTGGTACGTTTATCGGCAAGCTGGGCAATCATTTCCGGACGGCGATGATCGACAAAACGAATTTCGATACCCAACTGCGGCAACGTATGCGCAAAAAGATTGTACGTGCCGCCGTATAAGGCATGCGTGGCAATTACGTTATCGCCCGCTTCGGCAATCACCTGGAGCGCGTAGGTAACGGCCGCCATACCGGACGCAACGCCTAGCCCGGCAATACCGCCCTCAAGCGCCGCAACGCGTTTTTCCAGGACGTCCGTCGTTGGGTTCATCAGGCGGGTATAGATATTGCCGGGAATCGCAAGATTGAAAAGGTCGGCGCCGTATTGGGTATTGTCAAACGAATAGCTGGTTGTCTGATAAATGGGCACCGCCACCGAGCGGGTGGTTGGTTCGGGCGAATAGCCGGCGTGAACGGCCAATGTTTCGATTTTCATAGGTATTGAATAAGAGGAATTAAAAAAATTAGATTTACAAATTTAATACGATTGATTATAGCAACAAAACAATTCGTCAACACGAAGCTGCCGATCACCATGAAACAAGCACGGGCGCTCCCGACTTGCCCCGTTTCACAGCGTGTCGCCCGGCCGGCCGACCACGAAACATCTTCGAACAATCCACTTCGCCGAGCAGGGTTTACCAAACCGGGAAAACGTTCTGCTTGGACATAAAAAAAGGCACAGCAATAAAACCGTGCCTTTTGTAAATACCCAAACGACTTTATCAATTCTTGCTTTGATCAACCAGGCGGTTCTTGCTGATCCACGGCATCATCGCGCGCAATTTGCCGCCAACCTGCTCAATCGGATGCTCCGCCGTCAAACGACGCCGGGAAATCATGCCCGGCGCACCGGCTTTGTATTCGAGAATGAAGCGTTTGGCGTATTCGCCCGTTTGAATATCTTTCAAGACCTCTTTCATCGCCGCTTTGCTTTGCGCATTCACAACGCGCGGGCCGGAAACATATTCGCCGTATTCCGCATTATTCGATACGGAATAATTCATGTTGGCGATACCGCCTTCGTAAATCAGATCAACAATCAGTTTCAATTCATGCAGACATTCAAAATATGCCATTTCCGGGGCATAGCCCGCCTCAACCAGCGTTTCAAAGCCCGCCTTGATCAGCTCGACCGCGCCGCCGCACAGTACCGCTTGCTCGCCGAAAAGATCGGTTTCTGTTTCTTCCTTGAATGTTGTCTCGATCACGCCCGCCCGCGTACCGCCCATCGCCGCCGCATAGGAAAGCGCGATATCGCGCGCTTTTTTCGTAGCATCCTGATACACCGCAATCAGCATGGGCACGCCGCCGCCGCCCGCATATGTTGAACGCACCGTGTGTCCCGGCGCTTTCGGCGCAATCATGATCACATCGACATCATCGCGCGGCGCGACCTGGCCGTAGTGAATATTAAAACCGTGGGCAAACGCCAAAGCCGCGCCTTTCTTGAGATTCGGCCCAATTTCCGCCGTATACGCGGCGGCAATGTTTTCGTCCGGCATCAGCACCATAACGATATCCGCCGCCTTGGTGGCATTGGCAACGGTATCCACCTTTAGCCCGGCATTCTCCGCCTTTTTCCACGAAGCGCCTTCTTTGCGCGCGCCAACAATCACCTCAATGCCCGAATCGTGCAGGTTCAGCGCATGTGCGTGGCCTTGCGAACCATAACCAATAATCGCCACTTTCTTATTTTTGATCAGAGAAAGATCGGCGTCTTTATCGTAATAAACTTTCATTATGTCTCCTTGTTAAAGCAGTATCAGCTTGTTCTTCAAATCAAATCCGTAAAATCCGTTCGCCACGCCCGATACCGGAAGCGCCCGTGCGTACGGTTTCCAGCAACGCTCCCGGCTCCAACGCCTGCAAAAAAGCGTCGAGCTTCGACGAAACGCCGGTCAACTCAATCGTATAACTTTTCTCCGTGACGTCGATGATTTTACCCCGGAAAATATCGGCCATTCGTTTCATTTCCTCGCGGTCTTTTCCGACGGCGCGCACTTTCGCCAGCATCAACTCGCGCTCAATGTGCGTGCCTTCGGTCAAATCGACAACTTTCACCACTTCGACCAGTTTGTTCAACTGTTTGGTGATCTGCTCAATCACGCTATCCGAGCCGCGCGTGGTGATCGTCATTCTGGATAAGGTTTCATCTTCCGTCACGGCAACGGTCAGCGATTCGATGTTGTAACCGCGTGCCGAAAAAAGGCCGGCAATTCTCGACAATGCGCCCGCCTCGTTTTCAACCAGTATGGAAAGTATATGTCTCATGATTTCCTCTTTTTACGGCGCATCAAACAGAACCATTTCCGTCAAACCTTTCCCGCCGGGAACCATCGGGAAAACATTGGCTTTCGGATCGGTATGAATATCCAAAAAGACCAGACGATCTTTTTGCTTCATGGCCTCTTTGAGCGCACCCTCAACATCCGCAGGGTCATCAACGCGCATACCGATATGGCCATAAGACTCAGCCAGCTTGACGAAATCGGGCAACGTATCGAAATACGATTCGGAATAACGCGAACCGTAGAAAAGTTCCTGCCATTGCCGCACCATCCCCATATAGCCGTTGTTCAGGTTGATCACCTTGATCGGCAGGCGATATTGCAAGCAGGTTGCCAATTCCTGAATGCACATCTGGATCGACGCCTCGCCGGTAATGCACACGACGTCTTTATCGGGATTGGCAAGACGCGCGCCGACCGCCGCAGGCAAACCGAAACCCATGGTGCCCAGCCCGCCGGAAGTAATCCAGTGGCGCGGTTTGTCAAATTTATAATATTGCGCCGACCACATCTGATGCTGGCCGACGTCTGTCGTTACGATCGCGTTGCCTTTGGTCAGCTGGTATAAGGTTTCAATGACGTATTGCGGTTTGATCTTCTTGCTCTTGGCGTCATACTTCAAGCAGTCTTTCTTCCGCCAGCCATCGATCTCTTTCCACCACGCTTCCAACGCCTTGCCGTTTTCCGGTTTCGGCGATGCGCTCAAAATATTGAACATTTCCTGGACGACCTCGCCAACATCGCCAACGATCGGAATGTCCACCTGAACACGTTTGGAAATTGACGAAGGATCAATATCCACATGGATAATCTTGCGATCCGGCGGCCCGGTAAAATGAGAAACATTTCCGATCACACGATCATCGAAACGCGCGCCGATGGCGAGCAGGACATCGCAATGATGCATTGCCATATTTGACTCATAGGTGCCGTGCATGCCGAGTAACCCAGTGGACAACGGATCGCTTCCGGGAAAACCGCCCAACCCCATCAACGTCTGCGTGCACGGATAGCCGAGCTCGCGCACCAGCCTGGTCAGCTTTTCCGCGGCATCGGCCAACACAACGCCGCCGCCGATATAAACTACCGGGCGTTCGGCTTTCTGCAAAAGCTGTACGGCTTTCTTGATTTGCCCGAGATGCGCTTTTACCACCGGATTGTATGAACGCATCGAAACCGTTTTCGGATAATGATATTCCGCAACCGCCTGCGTGATGTCCTTGGGAACATCAATCAGCACCGGCCCGGGGCGTCCGGTTTTAGCCAGATAAAATGCTTTTTTAATCGTCTCGGCCAGGTCTACCGCATCCTTAACCAGAAAATTGTGCTTGACGCATGGCCGCGTAATGCCGACAGTGTCGCATTCCTGAAAAGCGTCCTGCCCGATGTACGGCGTGGAAACCTGCCCGGAAATAATCACCATCGGGCTGGAGTCCATATACGCTGTCGCAATGCCGGTCACGGCATTGGTCGCGCCCGGCCCGGAAGTCACCAGACAAACACCGACTTTTTTTGACGCCCGCGAATAAGCGTCGGCCGCATGCGCCGCGCCTTGCTCGTGGCGAACCAGAATATGGCGAATTTTATCTTGCGCGCAAAGCGCATCGTATATGTTGAGTACAGAACCGCCCGGGTAGCCGAAAATATATTCGACGCCCTCCTCCTGCAATGCGCGGATGATGATTTCTGCACCCGTGAGTTGTGTTGCCATAATTTTTTACCCCAAAACAAAAATGTTAACGGGTGAAGTCACCCTCTGCTTGATAGCAAGCGGACACCATTCGTTGCACGGGTATTTCAACGATAATTTTCAATAACGGCAGCTTCTGATAGTACTGCTTTGGCTGCGTTCACACGTGTGTCCCGGACACCCGATCAGGCTTGTGACCCCACGGGGAACGACGCGACCGAACGCAAAACGGGCGTAATCGCCCGATAGGCAATAACAGTAACGATAACCAAGCCGGCGGTCAAGTTTTTCCGTATCCCTTGCCATAAAAGCCTGCCGGACTGTTGCCCGCGGCGCCACATTAAACGACGGATGATAAACGGGCTATGGCGCGATTCTGGTACCGGGAAAACAACAACAATGCACATGCCGCGCCGATCAACGCAAAAAGCATATCGGATTGCGCATCCCATATATAGCCCTGCGTACCCAGAAACTCCTCCGCCGACGCGCCCTGCACCGCCGCCACCCACCATTCAATGATTTCATAAAACGCGCTGATTGCCAGGCACACGCACAGCACGATAAAGGCCAGCCACTTGCCCGGCCGTAACGGCGATGTCCGAATGAGCAATTCACGCGCCAGCAACGCGGGAATAAAACCTCGGGCAAAATGCCCGATCTTGTCGTAGTTATTGCGGGAAAAACCGAACCAATCCTGCATCCAGTATCCCAACGGCACTTCCGCATAGGTATAAACGGCGCCGACTGCCAGAATGATAAAATGAATAATCAGCAAAGCATAAACGAGATCGGTAAAGCGAAATTTCCGGTACGTGAAAAACAGGACGGGAAAACCGATCAGGATCGGAAAAACTTCCAGCACCCAGTTCGTTTTTGAGTTTGCCAATACCAGCGAGGTCAAAAGAATGATAAACGTTGCTGCTGTAAATAAAATCGGATACTTGCTGTTCATCGTTTTTTGGAAAATAAAAATTAAGCTTTTAAACGGATGTTTGGGTAGGCGCTCAACAGCGCCGCCGCCGATATCAGCGCTGTTTATCGGCGCTTCTGTTATTCTACTGTATTTGCTTACCGAATAAACTATTGTGTTTTCCTGGTTTGAAAAACGTATCGATCCCTACCCGGAGCATTTAAAAACGCCGCCTGCGACTTTTTTCGCTTTTTTATGGTCATGCACAGAAGGCTTGCGCGGCGCCCTGATCATCACCGTTATCCTTTCAATTCTAGGCGGCGCATTCGAAGCCATATTATTCGCGATGCTCGGCAGCGTCATCGACTGGCTCGCCGCCGTACCACCGCATCAGCTGTGGGAAAAGGAAAAAACGTCGCTGCTGCTGCTTGCCTGCATCGTGTTATGCAGCCCGCTCATCGCCACGCTGCACTCGTTGGTGAAATTTCAAATTCTGGCCGGAAATTTTCCGATGTTGCTGCGCTGGCGGTTTCATCGCCACATACTTGAACAAAGCCTGTCGTTCTACCAGAACGAATTTGCCGGACGGATTTCCGCCAAAGTCATGCAAACCGCGCTTGCCGCGCGCGAAACCGTCATGACCGTTACCGATATCGTGGTCTATATAGTGATTTACTTCGTGACCATATCGCTGGTCATCGGCCATTTTGATCTCTGGCTTTTGCTTCCCTTCTTCCTCTGGCTGTTCTGCTATTCGGCCATGCTGCTCTATTTTGTGCCGCGGCTCGGCAAAGCGGCAAGCCGCCAGGCTGATGCCCGCGCGTTGATGACCGGCCGCATTACCGACGCTTATACCAACATCGCCACCGTCAAACTTTTTTCTCACGCGCAGCGTGAAGCCGGTTTTGCCCGTTTTGCCATGCAATCGTTTATGAAAACCGTACACGCGCAAATGCGCTTGGTCACCGGCATTGTTTCCATCAATACTTTTCTAAGCATGGTATTGATTACCTGTACGGCAGGCGTGGCATTGTGGCTGTGGATGGAAGAAAAAGCCACGATCGGCGCCGTCGCGGCGGCAACGGCCATGGCGTTGCGCCTAAACGGTATTTCGCAATGGATCATGTGGGAAATGACCATGCTGTTCGAGGCTGTCGGCACCGTTCAGGACGGTATGCATACGCTTTCCGTATCGCCGGAAATCAAAGACTGTCCGGACGCCAAATCGCTGACGGTAACGCGCGGCGATGTGCGCTTTGACCATGTTCGTTTCGGTTATCACCAAAATAAAAACATCATCGATAATTTTTCGCTGCATATCCACTCCGGCGAAAAAATCGGTCTGGTCGGGCGTTCGGGAGCAGGAAAATCCACTATCGTGAATCTATTATTACGATTTTACGATGTCAACGACGGCGCTATATTGATCGACAAACAAAACATTGCCGAAGTCACACAAGCCAGCTTGCGCGCCCAAATCGGCATGGTCACACAAGACACTTCGCTTTTACACCGATCGGTACGCGACAATCTCGCCTACGGCCGCCCTGACGCCACCGAAGAAGAAATCATTGCCGCGGCACGCAAGGCCGAAGCTTGGGACTTCATTCAAGAGCTTAACGACGGGCAAGGGCATACCGGCCTTGACGCGCATGTCGGCGAACGCGGCGTCAAACTTTCCGGCGGGCAACGGCAACGCATCGCCATCGCGCGCGTCATGCTTAAAAATGCACCGATTCTTTTACTCGACGAAGCCACCAGCGCGCTTGACTCGGAAGTCGAAATCGCGATTCAAAGCAGCCTTTATCGCCTGATGGAAGGCAAAACCGTCATCGCCATCGCGCACCGGTTATCTACCATCGCCGCGATGGATCGCCTGATTGTTCTCGAGCAAGGACGTATTGTCGAAGAAGGCAACCACCGCGCTTTACTGGCCTTGAATGGCCTTTATGCCCGTTTGTGGGCGCATCAAAGCGGCGGATTTTTGGGCGGATAAGAAACACCGCCAACTATGCCAAAGCGCCGTCTCTTTTAGCGTCGCCAAAGCTGCTTTGGCTTTGAATAGAGCGTTGTGGTTCCTGCGATTTTTTCATTGTATCAGCTCCTTCCCAGACCATTGCCAACCTTTTCTTTAAGTAGAAAATATCCTTAACACTCTGTACAGCTTTGAGGAGCCACTTCTACCGTCTCAACATGTTCGGGTGCTGTGTTCCCTTAAACCTACCCCGTAAAAAAGCCCCCGAAGGGGCTTGTAATGCGCTTACAACGAAGGCAAACAGTTAAGAGGTGGGAAATAGCTTTCGATAGTAGCGCCGGACTCAAGAACAATATAATTAAAATTTACAAACGTAGGATTTATTTGAGAAACGTTACCTATACAGGTTTTAAATTCAAAAATTCCATAAAACGGTCCTGGCACTTCGTATATTAAATTATCATCAAGAAAAATAGGCGTTCCGATTATATTGCCTCCTACAACTGCTTGTACGACATTAACAAGATTGGTTCCTGGGTTGTGTGGCCCTTGAACTGTACCGCAGTTTTCTCTTATGAGCCCGTCGTAGCAAGAATAATACCTTTTATATAAGGCGGGACCAACGCCATCGCTGTAAAGATAGACTGAATACCCATTTAAAGCCACTTCTGTGACTGCCCCGATAATTGGCGCCTGTGTTTGCCAATACGAAATCAGCTGGCTTTTTGAATAAAACGGCCCGGGGGAACCCTGCGCCATAGCGCCGGTAGAACCCAAACCAAGAAGAACAACAGCAAGAAAAGCTGATGCAAGAATTGATTTAATCTTTATGTTTTTCATACTTCCTCCTTACTGTTAAAAAAGAACACATGCTCTTGATGTAATTAATAACACAAATTTAGCGATTGTCAACAACAACATAACTATGGATTTACCCCCACAAACAACCAAACACCATAAAAATCAGGTGATGGGGATCGGTTTGTCAAATACTGTGCAAAAGTGCACCAGGTGGTGAGGAAATTACGGTGCAAAACTGCACACGCTTGTCGATGAGATCGTCGCTATTGAAAATAAAGCAATCCAGCCACATATCAATGTGTCTGGAAGTCTCTACGTGCAAAAATGAAGGTTGGCTCTTCCAGAATGATTCCATTGGAAAAATTCAGGGATGCTGAAAAATACCTTCAGATGTGGATTGGTCGCCTTAATAATCGTCCGTCCGTTCAGAAAAAAGTCCCCGACGCTGTCAGAAAGCGCCGCATAGCTTTTATTCCGGTAAACATGAAGAAGCTCGACTGCGAAGAGACGGTGCGCGGCTACATGGAGAAAAATTTTTCTGTTCGATCTCTGACGGAACTCGACATGAAACAGCTTGATCGCGTTTACCATTACGTCAGTTCGATTAAATCTCGAACAACCTGATAACAAAACAGGTGCAAAACTACTGCAAAAAAAGACATTTTCATGCCAAAGGACATTTTTGGACGTTTTGAGGTTTTGCGTCTAGATGCACTGAAAGCCGCTTCAGATGTGGCTTTTTTGATTTGCAAAATGCCCACCTCCCCACATAAGGACGCCGTTTTTGTCCCTCAACCCGACCCCGTCAATCCCAGCTTAACGTGCCGCCCGTCTGATATTCGGTCACCCGCGTTTCAAAAAAGTTTTTCTCTTTTTTAAGGTCGATCATTTCCGCCATCCACGGGAACGGGTTTTCCGCGCCCGGGAAAAGCTGGTCGATGCCGATTTGTTGGCAACGACGATTGGCGATAAAACGCAAGTATTCTTTGAACATCGGCGCGTTCAAACCGAGCACACCGCGCGGCATGGTGTCTTCAGCATAAGCGTATTCGAGCTCGACCGCCCTCTTGATCAACCCACTGATTTCCTCCCGAAATTCCGGCGTCCACAAATGCGGATTTTCGAGCTTGATCGTGTTGATCATGTCGATGCCGAAATTGCAGTGAATGGATTCGTCGCGCAAAATATATTGGTATTGTTCGGATGCGCCGACCAGTTTGTTCTGGCGGCCGAGCGCCAAAATCTGTACAAAACCGACATAAAAGAACAACCCCTCCATGATGCAGGCAAACACGATCAGCGACCGCAACAGTTTCTGATCGTTTTCCGGTGTGCCCGTTTTAAAGTTGGGGTCGGTCAACGTTTCGATGAACGGCATCAGAAATTCGTCTTTGTCGGCGATGGATTTTATCTCGTGATAAGCGTTAAAAATCTCCCCTTCGTCCAGCCCCAGGCTTTCGACAATATATTGGTAGGCATGCGTATGAATAGCCTCGTCGAACGCTTGGCGCAACAAATATTGGCGGCATTCCGGCGCGGTAATATGGCGATACGTACCGAGCACGATATTGTTCGCGGCCAGTGAATCCGCCGTCGAAAAAAAGCCGAGGTTGCGGATCACGATCAAGCGCTCGCCATCGGTCAGGCCGTTCGGGTTTTTCCAGAGCTCCACATCGCGCTGCATGTTCACTTCCTGCGGCATCCAATGGTTGGCGCAACCTGTCAAATATTTATCCCATGCCCAATTGTATTTGAACGGCACCAGTTGATTCACATCCGCCTTACCGTTGATGATGCGCTTGTCTTCGACACGCACCCGGCGGGTTTTAATCTTTTCGGCAGAGGCTT